>Ga0180009_10003748_pt1 | contig 17100 bp, 16 predicted proteins | sample OS_PC_MetaG_FD_123537 | JGI IMG/M metagenome (GOLD analysis project Ga0180009, IMG submission 123537) | Groundwater microbial communities from the Aspo Hard Rock Laboratory (HRL) deep subsurface site, Sweden - OS_PC_MetaG | ecosystem: Environmental > Aquatic > Deep subsurface > Groundwater... | reverse complement strand
TGCCCGGCATCCGCTCACCGATCTCGGCATAGAACAATTTCTCGCAGACTGGGAAAAAAGAACGAAGGCGTAGTATACTGTTTTGCAGGCGCATCTGCCCGGAGACGAAAACATGGCGCAGACACGGAAAACTTCCCGCTTCAAGGGGAAAATCATGGCAGGGACAGCAGGACGACTCCTGGCCGTGCTGGTCTGCGCCCTGTTCCTGACTCCGGATATCTCCCAGGCAGCGATCTATACCTTTGTCGATCAGCATGGCACCGTGCATTTTACCAATGTGCCCAATGACCCCCGCTACAAGCCCGGCGTGATCCGCCCGCAGTTCCGGGGAAGCAGGTCATCGCGCCCCGGTGACCCGCGCCTCTATGAAGAACATATCCAGAGAGCAGCCAGCCGGTATGAGATGGATCCTCTGTTGATCAAGGCCGTGATCAAGGCCGAATCCAATTTCGACTGCATGGCAGTTTCCCCCAAAGGGGCCCAGGGCCTCATGCAGCTTATGCCAGGCACCGCAGCCGACCTGAATGTCTGGAACCCTTTTGATCCCCAGGAAAACATTTTTGGCGGCACCAATTACTTAAGCCAGATGATGGCCCGATTCGGGGGCAACATCAGGCTTGCCTTGGCCGCATACAATGCCGGACCGGGCAAGGTTGAAGCAGCTCGAGGAATTCCCTTGATCCCGGAAACCCAGCAGTATGTGGTCAAGGTTATCCAGCATTATCGACAAATGACAGCCGCGGCCTCGCCTTCCTCCCGCTGGCTGGGGGCGGCTAATTAAAACCCATGAGCCGTCACGCAATCTTCACCATTCCCAATATGCTCACCGGATACCGCTTTGCGGTGGCGCCGATCCTCCTCTTTTTTCTCTATCCCCAGCCCAGCGTCGCAGTCAGCCTGTTTGCCTTTTTCCTTTTTCTGACCGGCGCCTTGACCGACCTTGCAGACGGTTACTACGCCCGCAAACACAAAATCGAAACGGTTTTGGGGAAATTGATGGATCCGGTGGCCGACAAGGTCCTGGTCTGCGCGGCTCTGGTCATGCTGATCCCCATGGACAAAATTCCTGCCTGGCTGGTGTTCGTTATCCTGGCCAGGGAGTTGGTGATCACCGGCCTTCGCGGCGTAGCCGCCTCTTCGGGCATCGTGGTCGCGGCCAGCGGCATGGGCAAGCTGAAGAGTGTTTTGCAGTATACCGCACTCTGCGTCCTGATCTTCCCGCTGGGCGTCGTGCCAATCCCTTTTCTGCACGAACTGGGCGAGGCGATTCTCTATGTTTCCGCATTCATGACGGTCTGGTCGGGAGTGGATTATTTTTACCGGTTCCAGAAAATTTTTCTCGGCAGTGCCCACTGAAACAGAAGGGAAGAAGAGCGTTCTTTAGAGCTTGACAGGGCACGGCAACGCTTCTATAGTGTTCCTCCGTGCGGTCCTTCCGGGCCGTGGCGACACCATTCAGCCGGAGTGGTGAAACTGGTAGACGCACGGGACTCAAAATCCCGCGGGGGCGACCCCATGTCGGTTCGATTCCGACCTCCGGCACCACAGCACAGTCAAGGGTCAGCGGCAATACCGCTGACCCTTTTTTTTGAGCAGCGATCTGCTCGTACGTATTCCCCTCGCTATTTTTCCTGTTGGTTTCCCAGAATCCCCTTTGTATGATGTCCGAAGTTGTCCCATAAATCTGCCGTAGACCAATGCAGAAAACAGGTGTTGCCATGATCATGAATTCGGACCGTCGTATGTTTCTGCGGGGGGGGAAACCCTTGCCCATTCGACCCCCCTGGGCCTTGCCGGAAAACGAATTTCTGACTTGCTGCACCCGCTGCGGAGATTGCCTCATCCACTGTCCCCAGGGGATTCTTGCAACCGACTGGCTTGGCTACCCAACAGTTAATTTCAGCAAGGGAGGGTGCACTTTCTGCGGAGCCTGTGTCGAACACTGTTCCGAGCAGGCGCTGGTCATAGTGGAAGGACAACCCCCATGGCATTATAAAGCGGAATTTACCAAAACCTGTCTTAATAGCCAGGGCATCACCTGCCGCACCTGCGGTGAGCAATGCGACAACAATGCCATCACTTTCCATCCCTCCCCCGGCGGGCGCATCCTGCCTCAGTTGACATCCACACTGTGCTCCGGTTGCGGTGCATGTTGCGGGGTCTGTCCGGTTACAGCCATCACCCTTGCCCTCTAATTTTAAAAAAACCCCTCTCCTGCCCTACAGAATCCGTGTCGGTTTACAAAAAATATTTCTTTCTTGACTTAGATCAAGTCACACCTGATACAATACGTTTATATTTTTTTGGAACATTGAAATGTTCCACCGCACTCCACAACCGCAAGCCCGCGTTCAACTTCTGCAATGGGGGGAAGAGATGAACATCGCCGGCGTACTCGTCCATGCCCGATCAGATTTCAGCGAGCAGGTTGCCGCCTCGCTGGGTCAAATTCCGGGCCTTGAAATCCATGCCCGCACCGAAGACCACCGTTTCGTCATCACCATCGAAGAACACGACCAGGCCATAATCTCCGAGACCCTGCTCAAGCTTTACAGCGTCGAGGGCGTATTATCCGCGGCCATGGTCTACCAGCATTGCGAACCGGAAGAAAGCGCAACATCATAAAATAAGCATGCTTTATCCTTTTGTTCTTCCGTAAGCCGTTACGGCATCGCGGAAGAATCACCCGAGAGCAAGCGCAGGAGGAGGACTGGTTTATGAAACTGACACGGCGTACTTTTATCAAAACCAACGCCATAGCGGCCACCGCTCTGGCAGCCGGCATCTCACTGCCAGAGATGAAGGCCATGGCCGCAACCGAAGACCCGACAATCCGCTGGGACAAGGCCCCCTGCCGTTTCTGCGGCACCGGCTGCAGCGTGCTGGTGGGCACCAAGGGCGGCCGGGTGGTGGCCACCCAAGGCGACCCCGATGCTCCGGTCAACAAAGGCTTGAACTGCATCAAGGGCTACTTTCTCTCCAAGATCATGTACGGTAAAGACCGCCTCACCAAGCCCCTGCTGCGCATGCGAAACGGCAAGTACGACAAGAACGGCGAGTTCACCCCCATCAGTTGGAATCAGGCCTTTGACATCATGGCCGACAAATGGAAAGAGTCCCTGAAAAAGAAGGGACCGACTTCTGTGGGCATGTTCGGCTCAGGCCAATGGACCGTCTGGGAAGGATATGCCGGAGTCAAGCTGTTCAAGGCGGGATTTCGCTCAAACAACATCGACCCCAATGCCAGGCATTGCATGGCCTCGGCCGTGGCAGGATTTATCCGCACCTTCGGTTCCGACGAGCCCATGGGCTGCTACGACGACCTGGAATATGCCGACGCCTTTGTGCTCTGGGGCGCCAACATGTCCGAGATGCACCCCATCCTCTGGTCACGCCTCACCGACCGCAGGCTCACCGCCTCACACGTCAAGGTGGCGGTGCTCTCCACCTTTGAAAACCGCTGTTTCGAGCTGTCCGATCTCAGTCTGGTCATGAAACCGCAGTCCGACCTGGCCATTCTCAATTACATCGCCAACCACATCATCCAGAGCGGCGCGGTGAACGAAGCCTTTGTCCAGAAATCGGTCAATTTCAAGCGCGGCGCCGCCGACATCGGCTACGGTCTGCGGCCCAACGACCCCCGGGAGCAGAAGGCGAAAAACGCGACCAAGGCAAACGATGCCGAACCCATGAGCTTTGCAGAGTATAAAACCTTTGTGGCCGAATACACCCTGGACAAAGCCCACCAAATCTCCGGGGTGCCCAAGAAGCAGTTGGAGTCCCTGGCCAAGCTGTATGCCGACCCGAAAATCAAGGTGGTTTCCTACTGGACCATGGGCTTCAACCAGCACACCCGCGGCACTTGGGCAAACAACCTCGTCTACAACATCCATCTCCTCACCGGCAAGATCTCCCAACCCGGCAACGGCCCTTTTTCCCTTACGGGCCAGCCTTCGGCCTGCGGCACGGCCCGCGAGGTCGGCACCTTTGCCCATCGGTTGCCCGCGGATCTGGTGGTCAACAAGCCCGAACACCGCGCCTTTGCCGAAAAAATCTGGAAACTGCCAAGCGGCACCATCCCGGAAAAGCCGGGTTTTCACGCGGTGTTGATGCAGCGCAAGCTGCGGGACAAAGAGATGAACTGCTACTGGCAGCTCTGCAACAACAACATGCAGGCCGGCCCCAACATCAACGACGAGATGTACCCCGGCTGGCGCGATCCGGAAAATTTTATCGTGGTATCCGATCCCTACCCGACGGTATCCGCCATGGCCGCCGATCTCATCCTGCCTACATCCATGTGGGTGGAAAAGGAAGGCGCGTACGGCAATGCCGAACGGCGAACCCAGTTCTGGCGGCAGCAGGTCAAGGCGCCGGGCGAGTCCCAATCCGATGTCTGGCAGATGGTTGAGTTTGCAAAACGCTTCAAGGTCGAAGAGGTCTGGCCTGCGGAACTCATTGCCAAAAAGCCGGAATATAAGGGAAAAACCCTGTATGACGTCCTCTTTGCCAACGGCCAGGTGAACAAATACCCAAAACAGGTGGTAAAAGATCTGGCCAATATCCCTTACGACAACACCGAGATGGAACATTTCGGCTATTATCTGCAAAAGGGTCTTTTTGAGGAATACCGCCGCTTCAGCATGGAAGGACCGAAAAAAGGCCACGAGCTGGGAGAATTCGATCAGTACCATAAGGCCCGCGGCCTGCGCTGGCCTGTGATCGGCGGCAAGGAAACTCTCTGGCGCTACCGGGAAGGCTATGATCCCCATGTCAAGAGCGGCGAAGGGGTGGTCTTTTACGGCAATCCCGACGGCAAGGCCAACATCTTCGCTCTGCCGTACGAACCCCCCGCCGAAAGCCCGGACAAGGAATACGACCTCTGGCTCTGTACCGGCCGAGTCCTTGAACACTGGCATTCAGGCTCCATGACCCAACGGGTTCCCGAACTGCACCGGGCTGTGCCCAACGCCGTTGTTTTCATGCACCCGGACGATGCGGAAAAGCGCGGCTTGCGGCGCGGCATGGCGGCAAAACTGACCACCCGGCGCGGCGAGGTCCTGGCCACCGTGGAAACCCGAGGCCGGAACAAAATGCCGACAGGGATGATCTTTATCCCGTTTTTCGACGAACGGCGGTTGGTCAACAAACTGACCCTGGATGCCACCTGTCCCATTTCCAAGGAGACGGATTTCAAGAAATGCGCGGTCAAGGTGACCAAGGCATAGGGCAGGGCGTCATGAGTGAAAGAAGAGAATCACCCGAGCAAGCCCCCAGCCGGAGAAAATTTTTGCTGGAGACGGCGCGCACCGTTTGCGGGACAGCTCTGGTCGGTTTGGGTCTCGGTCTGTATGGCAACAGGCAGGCAGTGGCCCGGCCGGTCTACACCATGCGGCCGCCGGGAGCCCTGCCGGGCAAAAAATTTCTTGCCGCCTGCATCCGCTGCGGCCAGTGCGTCCGGGCCTGCCCTTATAAGACCCTGCGCCTTGCCAAACCCGAAGAGGAGGCAGCCACCGGCACCCCCTATTTCAGCGCCCGCCAGATCCCATGCGAACTATGCGAGAATCGGCCCTGCATCCGCGCCTGCCCCACCGGTGCCCTGGACCCGCTGCTCACCGATATCTATAAGGCGCGCATGGGCTTGGCCGTGCTCATTGACCGGGAAAACTGCCTGAACTTTCTAGGGTTGCGCTGCGATGTCTGCTACCGAAGCTGCCCGCTGATCGACAAGGCTATCACCCTCAACGCCCTGCATAATCAGCGCAGCGGCAAGCACACCCTGTTTTTACCGGAGGTACATTCCAAACATTGCACCGGCTGCGGCAAATGCGAAAAATCCTGCGTCCTGGAAAAAGCAGCCATCAAGGTGGTGCCTTTGGATCTGGCCATGGGTGAACTTGGCCACCATTACCGGCTCGGCTGGGAAGAAAAAGCCAAGAGCGGTCAGAGCCTGATCCCGGAACAACTGGACCTGCCGGACCGGATGCCGGAGTTCACGACACCGATTACGCCGGAGTGGAAGCCATGAGTGACGAAAAGTATCCCGGCGCCTTGGCCGCTGCGAAAAAAGGCTGGTTCTCCGCACACCGCTGGCTCATGCTGCGGCGCCTGAGCCAGTTGAGCTTTCTCGCTCTTTTTGTAAGCGGGCCGCTTGTCGGTCTGTGGATTTTCAAAGGCACCCTGGCGGCCAGCCGTTTCCTCGACACCATACCGCTGGCCGACCCCTTTATTCTGCTGCAAAGCCTTGTCACCGGCACCGTTGCCGGAAGCACGGCCCTGCTCGGCGGGGGGCTCATTGCCGGCTTTTATCTGGTAAGCGGCGGCCGCGCTTATTGCGCCTGGGTCTGCCCGGTCAACATCATCACGGACTTTGCCGCCTGGCTCCGCCTGCGCTTCAGTCTGCAGGAGGGCATGCCTTTAAGCCGAAAAAACCGGTACTGGATGATCGGCATGGTGCTCGTGACCACTGCCCTTACGGGCTCGCTGGCCTGGGAGCTGATCAATCCCGTGACCGTGCTGCACCGCGGCCTTGTTTTCGGCCTCGGCCTGGGCTGGACCATCCCCCTGGGGATATTCTGCTTTGATCTTTTCGTGAGCAAACGCGGCTGGTGCGGGCATCTCTGTCCGGTGGGCGGCTTTTACAGCCTGCTCGGCAGATTCAGCCTCATCCGGGTCCGGGCCAAGCGGCGGGAAAACTGCAGCAACTGCCTGGACTGCTATGCAGTCTGCCCGGAACCCCAGGTGATTTCCCCTGCCCTCAAAGGCGAAAACGGCCAGGGCCCGGTGATCACCGGGGGAAACTGCACCAACTGCGGCAGATGCATTGATATTTGCGCCGAAAGGGTTTTTTCCTTCGGCAGTCGTTTTTAAAACAGGATACCGATAACCTTTTGACAGCGATTAACCCTGCACAAGGAGTTGAAACGATGAAAAAGCATACCCCCCTGATCCTGATGAGCATCGTCGGCTGCCTGGCCATCCTGCCCCGGACAGTTTCTGCGCAAGAACTGCAATCTTTGCGCGGCGCACGGGAGATCACCGCCCCCTCCCAGGCGCCGGAAGTGGAAAAACTGCTCCCGGACCAGAAACCGATCAAGCGTGATTTTGTCCAGCAACCCCCCCTGATTCCGCATAAAATCGACGCCTATATCATTGACAAGAATTACAACAAATGTCTGAGCTGCCACAGTTGGGCCAACTACAAGTCGGCCGGCGCAACCAAAATCAGCCCGGCCCATTTCACGGACCGCAACGGCAAGGAACTGGGCAACCTGGCGCCCCGGCGTTACTTCTGCACCCAGTGCCATGTGGTTCAGACCGATGTCGAACCGCTGGTGGAAAATACATTCCAGCCCCTGCCGGCCCTTAAGTAACGAAGCAAATAAAAAGACCAGGCACAATTTGAACCAGAAAACCGCAGGAGCCTATTATGAACAAGAACATCAAAGGGTTATGGGAAAAACTGCAACGCCCCAGCGCCCGTTATTCGGTCCTCACTCTTCTGGGCATCGGCTTTATCGGGGGAATAATCACCCTGGCCGGTTTTCTGGGAGAACTGAAAGCCACGGCCCAGGAAGCCTTCTGCATCTCCTGTCACGAAATGCGTGAAAATGTATATAAGGAATATAAGAATACCGCCCACTTCAGCAACAAGTCCGGCATGCGGGCAACCTGCGCCGACTGCCATCTTGCCCGAGACCTCGCACCCAAGCTGGCCAGAAAGGTCGTGGCTGTCCGGGAGGTGTTCAACAAGATGCGGGGCACCATCGACACCAGGGAAAAATTCGTGGAGCATCGCCTCACCATGGCAACCAGGGTGTGGGAGGAGATGAAGGCTAATGATTCCCGCGAATGCCGGAGCTGTCACGACGGCAAGTCCATGGACTATTCCAAGCAATCCCGTCGGGCCATGCAGCAGCACATCCGGGGTGACAACGAAAAACTCACCTGTATCGATTGTCACAAGGGCGTCGCCCATCTTCTTCCGGACATGAAGGGAATCGACCCATCGGCGGTCATCGGTGTAACACAGTAAAAACCGCTGCTCATTCCTTTACAAAAAAGAAGAAGGGGCCCCGACAAGGCCCCTTCTTCTTTTTTCTTCCGTGTCTGCAGTGAAAGCGGCAGCCCTGCCCGCTTTTTCTTTGCATACGTCTGCTCCTTCGCAAAATGTGGTATAAGAAAAAAACGGTCTTGCACTACGCAGGGCCTGCATCTCAGCTTTCGGCACATCTGGTCTTTAAACCTGGCTAGGAATGATCACGCATGACTGACACCGCTTTTCTCGGCCTGATCCAGAACGCCGCCCTGCTGCTGGCGGTGGCTTTTATATTTGATATAATGATCAGCCGCCATCTCGGGCCGCGCCCACTCATACAGGTGGCAACCGGAACGATGCTCGGCGTCTTCGGCTGCGTCCTCATCCTCTCGCCCTGGACCTTTATGCCGGGGGTCGTTTTCGACACCCGCTCGGTGCTCCTCAGTATTTCCGGCCTCTTCTTCGGTGCAATACCGACTGTGGTGGCAATGGCAATAACCGCAGCCTTTCGCCTGTTTTTGGGAGGAGCCGCTGCCTGGACCGGGGTCTCGGTGATCCTGGCCACCGGTTCCCTGGGCATTATCTGGCACCTGTATCGCCGTCAGGCTCTGGCCGAAATCTCCTGGCATGAACTGTACCTGTTCGGCCTCCTCGCGCATGTAATCATGCTGGCGCTGATGTTCACCCTGCCATGGGCAACGGCCTTGCAGGTACTTGCCCATATCAGCCTGCCGGTTTTGCTGATTTATCCCCTGGCCACGGTCTTGCTGGGTATGCTCATGGTCAACCGTTTGCGCCGGGAACGCGATGCAACACAATTGCGGAGCAGCGAAGAGCGGATGCGCTTGTTTTTTGAGCGACAGATCGTGGGCATGGCCATTACCTCCCCCGAAAAAGGCTGGGTGCAGGTCAATGCCGAACTGTGCCGGATGCTGGGATATTCCCGTGAGGAGTTGTCCAAGGTTACCTGGGCCGAACTCACCCACCCCGAAGATCTCCAGGCAGACCAGGAACAATTTGAACGACTCCTGGCCGGAGAAATTGATGAATACTCCATGGAGAAACGCTTCATTCGCAAGGACGGCGCAATCGTCTGGGCGGATCTCTCTGTCGGCTGTGTACGATTCGCAGACAAAACAGTGGATTATGTCCTGGCTCTGCTGGTGGAAATTACCGACAGAAAAAATGCGGAAGAATCCCTCAAAACAAACGAAGAGCGGCTCCGATTGGCACTTACGGCCAGCAAACAGGGGCTATACGACCTCAATGTGCAGTCAGGCGAGGCCCAGGTCAACCAGGAATATGCCGCCATGCTCGGATATGATCCGGCCCAATTCCAGGAGACCAATACCAAATGGATCGAACGGTTGCACCCCGATGACCGCGAAACCGTGGCCGGTGCCTATCGGGACTACATCTCCGGCAAGACTTCCGAATACCGGGTAGAGTTTCGGCAACGAACCAAGGCTGGCGACTGGAAATGGATCCTCTCCCTCGGCAAGGTGGTGGAATACGATGCCGAAGGCCGCCCCTTGCGGATGATGGGTACCCACACCGACATAACAGGCCAAAAACAGTTTGAGGAGCAATTACGCGAAAGCGAAGGCCGTTTTCGGATCTTTTTCGAAAATGCGCCTGCTCCCTATCAATCTTTGAATGCGGAAGGGCACATCCTGGAGGTCAATAAGGCGTGGCTGGAAATGACCGGATACACGCGAGAAGAGGTAATGGGCCACTCCATCGCAGACTTTCTCACTCCGGCAAGTGTCACCTTGCTTCAAGGGCGCCTACCCGTTTTTCTCCAGAAAGGGTTTGTCCATAACGCCGAATTCGAATATGTCGGAAAAAATGGGGAGATCATCAACGTGAACGTGGATGGACGCATCGGCTACCGTCGCGATGGCACCTTCAAGCAGACCCACTGCGTGCTGCACAACATCACTGAACGCAAGCAAGCCGAGACTGCGCTCAGGGAAAGCGAACGCCGTTATCGGCAGCTCTTCGAAGCAAACCCGCAGCCAATGTGGGTCTATGACCTTGAAACATTGCAATTTCTGGCCGTTAATGATGCTGCCGTGGCCCACTATGGGTATAGCCGTGAAGCATTCCTGTCCATGACCATCAAGGATATCCGGCCGCCGGAAGAGGTGCCCCGTCTACTGGACAACGTGGCACGGGTGGACGCTGGCTTCGATAATTCCGGGTTCTGGCGGCACCTAAAAAAAGATGGGTCAATCATCGAAGTTGAAATTTCCTCACACACCCTGATCTTTGCCGGTCGAAAGGCTGAGATGGTACTGGCCCTTGATGTAACCGCACGCCGTCAAGCCGAGGCTGCGCTCAGGGAAAGCGAGGAGCGCTACCGGACTCTGGTCAGCAATCTGCCCGGTCTGGCGTATCGCTGCTTAAATGATGAACACTGGACCATGGTATTTTTCAGCGATGAAATCGAGCGCATGGCCGGCTACCCGGCTGCCGATTTTATTAACAACTCGGTCCGCTCCTACGCGGGCATCATTCACCCTGACGACCGCGCCATGGTTGACTCAGCGGTACAGACCGGGGTGGACGCCCATCAGCCCTTTGAAATGGAATACCGTCTGCACCGCGCCGATGGCGCCACAATCTGGGTGCACGAAAAAGGACAGGGAATTTACGATGCCAACGGAAAGCTCCTCTGGCTTGACGGTGTTATCATCGATATCACCAAACATATCCAGGCAGAGATGGAAAAAAGGACCCTGCAGGCGCAACTGCTCCAGTCCCAGAAGATGGAGTCGGTGGGCAGGCTGGCCGGCGGGGTGGCCCATGATTTCAATAACATGCTCCAGACGATTATCGGCCACAGTGACCTCGCTCTCGCCCAGATTAAACCAACAGATTCCCTGCATGAAGGGCTGACGGAAATCCGCAAAGCAGCCCTGCGCTCCGCCGATCTCACCCGCCAGTTACTCGCCTTTGCCCGCAAGCAGCCGGCAAACCCAACGATTCTCGATTTGAACGACACCGTGGCGGGCATGCTGAAAATGCTCCAGCGGCTCATAGGCGAAGATATCGATCTTGCCTGGCTGCCGGGGCATAGCCTGTGGTCGCTGAAGATGGATCCTTCCCAGCTTGATCAGATACTGGCCAATCTTGCGGTGAACGCCCGCGACGCTATTGCCGACAATGGCAAGATCACCATCGAAACGGAAAATATCGCCTTCGATACGGCCTATTGCGCCGACCATCCGGACTGCCTGCCCGGCAAATACCTTCTCCTGGCAGTGAGCGACAACGGCTGCGGCATGGACAGGGAAACCCGCGACCAGATATTCGAACCGTTCTTCACCACCAAGGAAAGCGGCAAGGGCACCGGCCTGGGGCTGGCCACCGTGTATGGAATCGTCCGGCAAAATAACGGCTTTGTCAACGTGTACAGCGAACCCGATCAGGGAACCACCTTCAGCATCTACCTGCCCGCCGTTACCGACGAAGAAGCGGTTTCGGCGCCGGTAAAGACCAGCCCAGTGCAGGAACTGACCACCGGCACGGAAACGGTGCTGGTGGTGGAAGACGAAGCCGCGCTCCTGAGTCTCGCCAAGACGATCCTCGAGCGATTAGGCTACACGGTTCTCGCCGCAGGCACACCCATGGCGGCGATTGAGTTGGCCCAGGAATACGAGGGGGACATTCATCTGCTCATCACCGATGTGGTGATGCCTGAAATGAACGGCCGGGATCTGGTGCAACGGATCACTACAATTCGCCCGGCAATACGATGCCTCTACATGTCCGGCTATACAGCGGATGTCATCGCCCATCACGGCGTGCTGGAAAAGGGCATCCACTTCATCCAGAAACCTTTTTCCATAGGCGATCTGGCCCGAACGATTCGTGATACGCTTGAGGGTGAAACAAAAAATCCGTAACAACTCCGACAGAAGATAAATTCAGCCTCCCCCTTCCTTCCTGACCGGGGAAATGATACACTTTTCTGCGTCAAGGGAAAATCGGGAGATAAAAACAGCATTCCCATACGGAAATCCCTGAGTACAGGCTTCCGGCTTTCGCCGGGATGACGACAAAAAGCTTCTTCCGGTTGAAACGACACCATGGGAGCCAAAGCATGGCAGAGGAACTCGCGCAAAAGGTTTTCGTAAAAGAGGACAGCAGCGCAAAAATACGCTGCGATGCATGCGGACTGGTGGAAACAGTGCGCATGCAGGATCTTACCTCCCTTGCACCGGTGGTCCGGATCCGCTGTGCCTGTGCCGCTGTTTTCCCGGTACGCTTCGAGTACCGGAAGTTTTACCGCAAGGCCACCAATCTTGAGGGAACCTACTATGTGCTGTTCGATGGACAGGATGTGCCCGATCTCTCCCAGGCCAGAAAAACCACAAATTGCCGGATTGACAATATCTCCATGCATGGTGCCGGATTTTCGGCCATGGGCCGGCACAGAATCACCAAAAATGCCCGGCTCATCCTCGGTTTCACCCTTGATAATCCAAACCGAACCTGGGTTGAAAAAACAGGGGTTGTCCAACTTGTCGAGGGAGCTTACATTGGCCTGCAATTTGACGAACCGGCCAGCACCGAAAGAGCCTTGGGTTTCTATCTGATGCCGTAAGCTGTTTCCCCGTACCAGACCCTCTTTACCGTGCGCCTCAAGTTCCCCGGCTCGTCCGCGAAAGCTCCCTTCTACCATTGTGACCATTACAAGGAATCACCTCTGTGCCGACCCATGACCTGCTCATAACGCATGCCACACTCCTGGCGAATCCGGCGGACGGACTCCTGTGTGAAAACGGTTATCTTGCCGTTGCTGGTGGAGCCATAGTCGAGATTGGCACTATGAACGATCTGCCCCTGCACCCCGAGGCGAAGCAGATCATCGACGCCTCGGGGAAACTGGTTCTGCCCGGTCTGATCAACTGTCACAGCCATGGAGCCATGACCTTGTTCCGCGGCCTGGCCGATGATCTGGAGCTCATGACCTGGCTCAACGAGCATATCTTCCCGGCCGAGGGGCGGTTGGTAGATGACAACATGGTTTACTGGTGCAGCAAGCTTGCCGCAGCCGAGATGATCATGGGCGGCACCACCACGGTGGCCGACGCCTATTTTCATGAAGACGCTGCGGCCAGAGGTTATTGCGAGGCAGGCATGCGGACAATAGCGGCCCAGGGCATCATCGATTTTCCGGCGCCCGGAGTTCCGGACCCCGCGCACAACATCACGGTGGCGGCCGAATTTATCACGTCCTGGCAGGGAAAAAACCCCTTGCTCACTCCGGCCCTGTTCTGCCACTCTCCGTATACCTGCAGCCCGGAAACCCTTCAGCGGGCCAAGAAACTTGCCCGTGAAACCGGCAGCCTTTTTTTCATTCATCTCGCTGAAACCCAATATGAAACAACACGGCTCAAGGAACAACACGGGCACACACCCGTCTCCCTGCTCCATGACCTTGGGCTGCTGGATGAAAAAACAATATGCGTGCACTGTGTCTGGCTGGAAGAGGGGGATATCACCCTGCTGCGAAAAACCGGGGCCAAGGTGGTAACCTGCCCGGAGAGCAACATGAAGCTCGGCTCGGGCATCGCGCCCCTTGCCGAACTGCTCGAGGGCGGAGTGATGGTGGGCTTGGGCACGGACGGCTGCGCCAGCAATAACGATCTGGATCTTTTTCAGGAGATGGGGAGTTGCGCCAGACTGCACAAGGATGCCGCCCAAAAACCAACCCGCCTGCCCAGTCTCACCCTGCTGGGGATGGCCACGGAAATGGGCGCGGAGGTCCTCGGTCTGGCCGGGCAAACAGGCCGCCTTGCCGTGGGATTGCGGGCGGACTGTATCATCATCGACCACAAACAGCCCCACCTGACACCCTTTCACACTCCCGAAACCCTGATCTATGCGGGGCGCGGCAGCGACGTCTCCACCGTAATCATTGACGGCAGGGTGGTCATGCAGGACAAGCGGATTCTCTCCTTTGACCTGAACGAAACCCTGGACGAAGTCCGCAAACTGGCCAAACGGGTGAGGGAAGAGGGGTGAAAGATGGGGGCGCAGAGCAACGACTGGGAGGTTCATGGCTCGGAGACACAGCAAATCTCCGCTTGGGATGGCCCAAAATCACCACTCGGGCTGAGCCTGTCGAAGCCCATCCTTACAGAAAACCCTTCGACAAGCTCAGGGTGAACGGATACCGACTTCAAAAAAACCCTGAAGCAGCCCGGCAGATGCGCGACAGAGGACTGAGAGCAGGTAAGCGACCGGAGGGAGACTCCGATACGTTTAGTACGCGAGCAGGCCGATAACAGCTAAGCGAGCGTAAGCAAGACTACGAAGCAGATGTCACGCCCCGTAATCGCTTACAGCGTTAAGCGGCCTTCCAGCCGTGAGTGCCGACCAGCTTGACAAAGCGGACGCTTTCCACCTCGGTGGTTGTCACCACGCCGCCTTCCTTTCTGACGACCATGAGAGTCTGGCCTTCCAAATCCCCCACCGGCAGAACCATGACCCCGGGGTCGGCCAGCTGATCCACCAACGGCTGCGGAATCTGCGGCCCGGCGGCAGTAACGATGATTGCCGGGAAGGGCGCGTTTTCCGGCCACCCTTCGGTGCCGTCGGCAACTTTGCTCATGATATTGTAAATCTGGAGCTGATCAAAGGTCCTTCGGGCGCGGGCCAGCAGGGGCTTTATCCGTTCAACCGTGTATACCCTTTCGCAGAGCGTGGCAAGAATGGCGGACTGATAACCGCAACCGGTGCCGATCTCAAGCACTGTCTCCTGGCCGGTGAGCTGGAGCAGCTGGGTCATGAGGGCGACCACATAGGGCTGGGAGATGGTCTGGCCATGACCGATGGGCAGGGGAAAATCGCCATACGCCTGGGCGTGCAGGGCATCGGCGACAAAAAGATGGCGGGGCACCACTTCCATGGCGTGGAGCACTGCCGGGTCGACAATACCCCTTGGGAGCAGCTGCTCCTCAATCATGCGTTTCCGGTACTTTTCGTAGGTGTTAATTCGCACGCGGCCCACTGATCGTAATACCGCTTTTCTTGAGTTCCTCTTCGTTATAGGCGCGGTACAGACAGGTGGAAACAAGCTCGCCTATAAAATGAATAGTCACCACATCATAATTTTCCGAACCCAGCTTGTCGCCTATATACGGGGTTTTTCGCAGCAGGCTTTGTTTCACCTCGCGATAGATCCAGATCTCGCCCTGCTCTCCTTTTTGTTTTTCATCCGGGGACCCGAGATAGGCGAGGACCTCCTGCTGGGTGAGATTGGGCGTGATCAGGCAGATATCCGAAGAAAGATGGCGAACCGGGTCACGGTAAAAACAACCTGTTCCGACAAAAGCCAGCAGGCAAAGGCACACGACAAACCGCGAGGGGAAGGCAAATCTCATTTTTCTCTCCTCTGAGAAAAGGGGTTGACCCGAACGCACAGGCAGGGAAAGGTAACGCGGTTTGCCCTATTTTGCAAGAAACCGTGCGCCAGGTTTTTGGGGGCCGAACAAACTGCGGTTGCTTTTTTTGCTGTGCATACAGGAGAATGTCTTGACCATCTGTGAAGATATATAATAAAGTTGTAGCGTTATCCATACTTTTTTTCTTGACGGGCCAGCGGTTTGAGCGTCGGCGCCACTGTACGAAGGGAGATCCACCATGCGTTGCCCAAAATGCGGCTACATCTCGTTTGACCGGCAAAGAACCTGCGGCAAGTGCAGCAACAGCTTAACAGCCTTGGCCGAACAGATCAACGGCACGACAAGCAAGGCCGCAGCCCCCTTTTTTCTTGGCGGTGTCCTCGGGAGACAGGAATCCGCCGATGCTGAACCTGACTATGCTCCGGACGAAGAAGAAACCCTCAGCCTGGACGAGTTGGAGGATGACATTCAGCAAGCCGACGAGGATGAGCTCGATTTTGCCGGAGCACCGCTGGACGACGACGAACTTCAAGACCAGCCCCTGCCGTCGCTTGGCCTTGAAGATATCGATATGTCAGACCTGATGCCGCCCCAGGAAGAGGAACCGGAGGACGAAGAAGAGCCGGTGCTGTCTCTGGGAGACGAGCAGGAAGAAGCGAGCGCAGCCCCTGTTCAGGATGAAGAAGATACACTCATGGGAATCGAGCTCCCCAGCCTTGAGCCCGACACCATGATGAACGTTGACGACACAGAAAACCTTCTTGGAGGCCGCGAAGACACAACGACGCCCCCCCCGGCCGACGCCGAGGACGATGAGATCATCGACCTCTCCTCCCTGATGAGCTTTGATGAACCCCCTCCAAAACCGGCGGCTACGGAGGAAAACCACGATATGCTGGAGCTTTCCCTTGATGACGGCGAGCATGTGCCGGCCCCGGAAGATGAATCGAAAAAACCTGCAAACACGATGCCCGACATCCCGGATCTCGGCTTGACCCTGGAAAATGATGACAAATAGGGAAAGAGACACGCCCACAAACGGACATTCCGCACCCGAGCCGCAATACGCCGGTTTCCTGGCCCGCGGGATGGCGCTGGGCATTGATCTCCTTCTGATTCACCTTCTCTATTTCTGCTGCCTCTGCGCAGTGGTTGCGGCCCTGTGGGTTTATTCCCCGCATTGGCTTTTTCTGATTCCCTCCATCTTCTTCTGCCTGCTCCTGTTCCTGCTCACCTTCCCTCTGTTTGTCGCGGTATATTTCCTGGCGCTGCATAGCTGGCAGGGGCAGACCCTCGGCAAAATGTTCATGGGCCTCACAGTGGTGCGGGCCGACGGAGGGGAAGTAACCCCTGGCCTTGCATTTTTGCGCTTGGTCGGATTTTTCTTGTCGATGCTCCCCTTGGGGATGGGTTTTTTATGGAGTATCGTCGACAGGGAGAAATGCGCCTGGCACGACCATCTGGCTGCCACCCGGGTGGTGATGAAGACATCTTCGTGAAATAGGTTGACAAGCGGGTCATATTTCAATATATGATAGCTACTTTTTTGCCGGGATAGCTCAGTCGGTAGAGCATCGGACTGAAAATCCGAGTGTCCCTGGTTCGAATCCTGGTCCCGGCACCAGTAAAATCAAAGGGTTTAGT
>Ga0180009_10003747_pt1 | contig 17106 bp, 14 predicted proteins | sample OS_PC_MetaG_FD_123537 | JGI IMG/M metagenome (GOLD analysis project Ga0180009, IMG submission 123537) | Groundwater microbial communities from the Aspo Hard Rock Laboratory (HRL) deep subsurface site, Sweden - OS_PC_MetaG | ecosystem: Environmental > Aquatic > Deep subsurface > Groundwater... | reverse complement strand
CATTGGCTTTGGCGCCTGAGGTTTTAATCGAAGAATATCTTTACGGATGGAAAGAGATTGAATATGAAGTTGTCCGTGATTGCCGTGATAATTGCCTTGCTGTTTGTAATATGGAAAATATTGACCCGATGGGCGTTCATACCGGTGAGAGTATCGTTGTTTCTCCGTCGCAGACGCTAAGCAATCAAGAATATTTTAATTTACGTCAAATATCAATTGAGACAATCCGGCATTTTAAAATAATTGGCGAATGCAATATCCAGTTTGCTCTTCATCCCCGGACCGGAGATTACCGGATAATTGAAGTGAATGCCAGGCTGTCCCGGTCGTCGGCTTTGGCCTCAAAAGTGACCGGATATCCGCTAGCTTTTATCGCCGCAAAGTTGAGCATAGGATATTCTCTTGATGAACTTAAAAATTCTGTAACCAAGACCACTTCGGCTTTTTTTGAACCAGCGCTTGATTATTTGGCAATTAAAGTTCCCCGCTGGGATTTTGAGAAATTTGGTCTTCCATATCAGACGATCAGTACTGAAATGCAAAGCGTCGGCGAAGTTATGGCGATCGGCCGGAATTTCCCGGAAGTACTGCAGAAAGCGCTTCGGATGTTAAACCAGGGTCACGAGGGATTAATTGATGGTTTTGATTTGCCGTCTGCCCAACTTAAGAAAATAATTAAAACTCCAAATTCAAAACGAATATTCCAAATTGCTTCTGCTTTATTGAAAGGTGTTTCGGTAAAAAGAATTTCCGAAATTACCAAAATTGACAGCTGGTTTATTGCCGAGATGAAAAAAATAACTGATTATTATCAATTTTTAACTAAGCAAAAAAAATATACCAAAGAATCTGTTTACCAGGCTAAACAGCTCGGTTTTTCAGATAACCAAATTGCCGGAATTTTTAAGACGGATAGAAAAAAAATTGCTAGTTACAGGAAAAAGCGCTTGGTTGTTCCGGTAGTTAAGCAAATTGATACTTTGGCGGCGGAATATCCTGCTAAGACAAATTATTTATATCTAACCTACCAGGGAAGCAAGAATGATATAAATTTTAATCAACAAAAACAAGTGATAGTATTGGCCTCCGGGCCTTATTGTATTGGCTCTTCTGTTGAATTTGATTGGTGCGCGGTGAATACTGTTTTGGCGTTGAGAAAAAATAAATATAAAACAATATTGATTAATTGCAACCCGGAAACGGTTTCTACTGATTACGATATCACCGATAAACTTTATTTTGAAGAGTTATCTCTGGAAAGAGTTTTGGATATTTACGGAAAAGAAAAACCGTTTGGAATTATTCTCTCGGTTGGCGGTCAGATACCCAACAATTTGGCTTTGTCTTTAGTTCAAGAAAAAGTAAAAATTTTAGGGACTAGCGCGGATAATATTGACAAGGCTGAAGATAGGGAGAAATTTTCCCAGTTATTGGAAAAAATCGGAGTAGATCAGCCGGTTTGGGAGCAGTTGTCCAGCAAGAAACAAGCTCTTGAATTTGCGCAAAAAATCGGTTTTCCGGTAATTGTTAGACCTTCTTATGTGTTGTCGGGCAAGTCAATGAGCGTTGTTTATACTAAAAAAGAGCTAAATAGGTACCTTAATGTTTTGGATCATCAAAAGATAAAAGTGGTTATCAGTAAATTTATCCAAAATGCGAAGGAAATCGAAGCGGATATTGTGGCCAAAAAAGGAAAAATTGTTCTTTGCGCTATTAGTGAACATATTGAGAATGCCGGTGTTCATTCCGGCGATGCCAGTATTGTCTTTCCGCCGCAGAAATTGTATATCGAAACAATCCGGAGAATCAAAAATGCTTGCCGTCAAATTGCAGAAAATTTAATGATTACCGGACCGGCTAATATTCAATTTCTTGCCAAAGACAACCAAATTAAAGTGATCGAGTGTAATTTACGAGCTTCAAGAACCTTCCCTTTTGTTTCAAAAATGGCAGACAAAAATTTCATTGAACTGGCGACGCTGGCAATGTTGAATAAGAAATTAAAAGTCGAGAATCAGATCCTTGATTTGGATTATGTGGGTGTCAAGGTTCCGCAGTTTTCCTTTTCCCGCCTTAAGGATGTTGATCCGGTTTTAAGGGTAGAGATGGCTTCCACCGGAGAGGTTGCTTGTCTGGGAGATGACGTAGAGGAAGCTTATCTGAAAGCGGTTATCGCTACTGATCAACAAATGCCTCAAAATACGGTTTTAATCAGTTTGGGGGGGGATGAAAATAAAATAAAATTTTTGGATGAAGCGATGGTTCTTTCGCAAATGAATCTGAAGATTTATGCCACTCACCATACTTGCGCGTTTTTAAACAGAAACGAGATCAAGGCGGCGAAGCTATATAAAATTTATGAAAAGCGTGAGCCAAACATAGACACCTTTTTATCGGAGAAAAAGATTGACTTGGTGATTAACATTACCGATACTGATTTTGTTTCGACAAAATTAATCGATGATGATTATCAGATCCGCCGCAGTACCGTTGATTTCGGCATTCCGCTTTTTACCAATTTGCAATCGGCAAAGCTGTTTGTTCAGTCGCTCAAAGCAAAAAACCCGGGAAAATTAACGGTTAAATCTTACGGTCAATATATTGCTTAAGTAACTTAATAATGTCGTTATGCACTTTTTTAAAAGAAACAATTATTGGGCAAAGGTTGCTTTTGGGTCACAGTAACATTGGTAATAGAGAGCCAATCTTGGCTGAAATAGCCAAAATTGTAAGTAATAATACTGATGTATCTGTGCTGGATCTTGGGATTGGTGGTGGCAACTTTGGTAAACTCCTTAAGCAAAGGTTTAACGGTAAAATCAACCCTTTGATAGGGGTTGAAGTTTGGAAAGACTATGAAAACAGTCAATGGGGATACTACGATCGAGTGGAAGTACAGGAGATAGAGATATTTTTAAACGAAAATACTATTAAATTTGACATTATTATGCTTATTGATGTCTTAGAACATTTACCCTACAAGGAAGGTTATAACATGCTAAAAAAGATACTTCCTCTAAATAGAAAAAAAGTAATTGTTTCTACACCAGTAACAAAACTTGCTCAGAAGGCGCATTTAGGTAACCAATACCAAGTTCATCACTACATTTGGAATGAGAAGGAGCTTGAGGATCTTGGTTTTGAGAAAGTAGCACAACATAAGATGCTTACTTTTAGGATACGCCCACTAACTGCTACCGGAGGGGTGTTTGTTTTTAGTAGCGGGGGAGCTAGTTAGGACTTTTAGCCATAACAAACACCTCTTCCATCACTATATTGGTTCCAACTTAGTCCCATGAACCAGAAACTACGTTTCGGTTCACGGCAGGCACTACGGGCCGCCCATGATTCCTTAGTGCTCTACCTCAAGCGAAGAGCTTAGAAATCATGAGCGATAGGTACCACATTGAGTACATGGTAAACCACGCACCATCAAGCTCAGCTTGACTGATATTGTGGCACCAACCATACGAACTTCATTCCCCCTCAATTCACCCCGTAACCACGGGCCGCCACCGATGTTTTTTTAGCGGTAAGGCCGCTTATATAGAAACAACGAGTGCCGCGTTTATCCTGAGCGATTCGGCTGAACTCATCGTCGAAGCTTTGTCGAAGGATATTATGTGGCCAAAGCAACTCGTTGTCGTCGAAGCTAACGTGACCCCTACTCATCTCATTCTCCAATCACAAATATACGGACATACTTACGAGCGTATATACGCGGGATATTGCCACTGGGATGACACTCTAGCATACCCCCGAAATATTTTCTTCGAAGAACAGCTCTTTTCCTTTTTTCCATTACCTTTCCACCTTCCAGTTACCTTTCCACCTTCCAGGTGGAACAGGTTGACACCTAATGCTTTTCAAGAATAAGGTGCTTTATTTCCTCCAGTCTTTTAGCATAATCTATTTGGTTGTACACAAATTTACGATAAGCCATTCGAGAGGGGAAAAAATCAAGAATAACCTTTTGTTTACAAATTATTTCACTTTTGGGCCTTAAGTATTCAGGAAAAGAAGACCAAGGATAGTTATCTAGCTCTTCGTCTTTAATAACCAAAGAGGCAATTGGATTAAGGTGGATATACCTAGAAACATGGATCAACTGCTCGTCAGTTTCAATTTTGACTGCCTTGAATATTCCCTCAGTAGCAAATAATTTCGGCTAAGTTTGGCTGTCTTCTTAAGTCTTTAAAAAAGATTTCCTTTTCTTTCTTGTTCAAAGATAGGGCCCTGGCAAGCTTTAGAGTTGGTTTCTCATACCGATAATAATTGAGAGTAGTAACCAGCCCTCTCATAATCTCTTTTGGTTCTGAAGGTCGGTTGACGAGCCGCAGGACATTGGCTTGATCTATTTAGACTAAATGTTGTATAGTGAATAAAGTAGTATGAAAAAAGCCCTGTTTGTCTTGCTGATTCTTGCCTCTGCCTTCTTTGCTAAAACCTCTTACGCTTATCCTATAGATGACTATTGGTACCTTACCGAGCGTATAATTGTCAAGTTTCATTCCATAACCCCGGACATTATTCGAGAACAAGTTTTTAACAGGTCTGAAGTATTAGACTACAAGGAATTAAGAGTTAAGAATACTTATGTTCTCCAATCCCAGAAGGGAAAAGCGGCCGAGCTGGCGAATAAGATGCAGAGAAATCTGTTGGTGGATTATGTAGAGCCCGATTATGAAGCTTATGCTCTTGAAACGCCAAACGATCCGGAGTTTTCAAATCAATGGGGATTGGAAAAGATTAACGCGGTTGGCGCTTGGGATATAACTCATGGAGCAGAAAATGTTGATATTGCCATTATTGATACGGGAATCGATGGTTCTCACCCCGATTTATCAGAAAAAATAATTTCCTCGGTTGACTGTAGGCTAAATTCTTCTTGTCCGCCCACTGCCGCCATAGACATACATGGTCATGGAAGTCATGTGGCGGGAATCGCTTCGGCGGTTACTAACAACGGTATTGGGGTTGCCGGGACTTCCTGGAAGGGGAGATTAATGAATATAAAAGTATTAGATGACAGCGGATCAGGATATTATTCATGGGTTGCCGATGGAATTTATTGGGCTGCTGATAATGGCGCGGAAGTTATCAATTTAAGCCTTGGCGGTAAGTACTCGTCCCGAACCTTAAGAAACGCGGTAAGTTACGCATCGAGAAAAGGGGTTGTAGTAGTCGCGGCAGCCGGAAATCAGGGGTCAAATCAATACAGCTACCCCGCTTATTACTCAGAGTCAATTGCAGTTGCCGCAACGGACCAGGATGATCAAAAAGCCAGTTTTTCAAACTATGGCTTATGGGTTGATGTAGCCGCGCCGGGAGTATCTATTCTATCCACTGCTAATGGAAACTATCAATATGCCTCCGGCACTTCTATGTCAACGCCATTTGTAAGCGGATTGGCGGCATTATTGTTTGGGCAAAATCCGGGCTGGACTAATAGTCAAGTTAGAAATAGGATTGAAACAACTTCCGACGCAATATCGGGAACTGGTTTTTATTGGGATTATGGCAGGATTAATGCCTGTAATGCTGTTGGCTGCGGGGCTTTGACAACACCGACGCCTACAATTGTACCAACCTCAACTCCCACCTCAACTCCCACACCGAGCCCGACAACAACACCGACGCCTACAATCGCCACCTTAACTCCCACCTCAACTCCCACGCCAAGCCCGACAGCAACACCAACGCCTACGATAGCACCTACCTTAACACCCACATTCACTCCCACACCAAGCCCGACAACAACACCGACGCCTACTTTAACCCCTACGCCCACAATAACCCCAATTCCTTCTCCTACTCCGACTCCGCGGAATAAACCTTGGTGGTGCAGATACTTCCCCTCGCACCCTACCTGCAACGGTGTCCCTCGGCGATAATTCAGACTTTTGAATGCCAACGAAATAGAAGATGTACCACCCCCGATCTGGTTTTCCCCTTGCGCATCGGGAAATGAGAAGTTCTGAATCCGTTCCAACCGGTTTACACTGAGCCTGTCGAAGCGCTTCCTTTAAAGGGTTTGTTCATCAACCAACAGATGGAGCCTGGTCTTAACCTTGAAGAGACAAAAATGCTGTTTTCTACCCTAAAACAAACTAACCCCAATTTTAATTATCGTCTATCTTAACCTCTGTTTTCGGTTAAGAATCTACCTTTGTTTTAGCTCTTTTTTTAGGTTTAGATTTAATATTCTCTTGGGCATTATCTACCGTTAAATCAGCATCTTTTTTCTCAACTGACGTTAATGCTTCAGTCATTCTACCTGCTTTCGCATTTTTCGATTTTTTATTCTTTTCCGTCCTACCTTCTACCGAATCTATCTTCTTCTGTCCAACTGATAACAAACCAATAATTGTATCAAGCTTGGCATTCAGAGTTTCAATTTTTTCTACAAGCTGTAAGATGCTGCGATCGTTGATATTGCTCTGTGGAGATTTGCCTGGATAGCTGTCACCAAAATTCCTCTTGGAAAAATCTTTCCTGCTTCCTGATTTATTGCCATCTCTTCCGCCTTTTTTCTCAAAACACTCACTGCAATATACTGGCTTATCGCCGCTTGGTTTGAAAGGCACTTGGCAATTTTTGCCGCATTCATCGCAGATGGCATCGTACATTAAGGGCTTCCGGTAATCTCCGCTACCAAAACTCCTTCTGGGAGAACCTTTTCTGTCTCTTGGTTTATTGCCAAACTTAAAGTCTTTCATAAATATTTCTGTTTAATACTAATACAGCAACTCGCAGTATATGCATTATCAGCATAAATAGCAAGGGATCGAATTGACTCATCTAAGATGTAACGGAAATTGATTCGTTGCCTCATGTAAAAATGTACTCCAAGGTTGGTGATTATTAGTTCACCAAAACAAGGAGTAACAAATCTATCATCTATCACCTCTAAGATGTTTTGCTACTGATTCAAGCTTGCCCGGACGGGATGCCTTGGACCAAATAATCTTTGGGCACGGGCAACCTGGCTCAAATTATAGAGATCAATTGGTTTTGAATTCGGCCTGCGAGGAATGTTGCGCTGAGGTCGTCTGAAACGCACCATCCTGCCTATTTCGTTTAAATCATACGGATTTAGTTCCGCCATAAAATGTATTATATCAAATTAAAAAAGCCCGTAAAACCGCACTTTTCTATTCCTTGCTCGAAGGGCGTAACCTTAATATAACTAGCTACCTAATTAAGGTGGTTAAAATATTCGAAGACTTCCAACTTGTTGCCGAGTTAAAAGAAGAAATCGCGAGAGTTAAGCCCTGTCTGGTGCCTGCGGTTTAAAGCTAATTACCTGATAACCATACTTTTCAACTTCCTCTTTAGGCCAAAAATGGCAATCTTTGGTCTTGATGGCGTAGGTTACCTCTTTTTCTATCTGACGACCAGTGTATTCTTTGCTGCCTGGATTCCATTCCTTAAGAACCAAAACGTCACCAGGTTTACACTCGAAATCAGCCAGATGCAATTCAAACGTCTTCTTACCGTCTAAAATTGCCTGAAAATATTCAGGCCAAACTTTCTTTTCGATTCTTGTCTTACTTCTCATCTTCTGGGGGAATCTTGGCAAAATTATAAACCCACTGAAGGGGGTTTCGTTCCTTAATCTTTTCAACCAACTCTTTAGCACTTTCGGTTTGTAAATCTTTAGCAATATTCTCATGCCAAAGTTTGAAATCACCAGGCTTATTTTGTAAATATTCCCTTTGCAACAGAATCTGGTCGATTCTATCAGCATCTTTTGCTACGATTGCTTCTTTAGTTTTACACTCGTTAAACTCGTCTAATAGTGTAGTAATCTCACTACCTCCAGGAACGTTTTCTAACTGCTCGGTATAGGCTCTTTTTTCATCTTGTTTAACATAAAGTTTGTGAACAAAATTGGCGTCTCCCATTCTCGCCTCGGCCAAATCATGAAAGAGACCCATTTTCATCGCCTTATCCTTGTCGACCCCCTCCAATTCAGCCAGAACCATAGCAATTATGGCTGTCCTGAAGCTATGCTCAGCAATTGTTTCTTCAGCCAATCGAAGCACTTGGCTGTGCATCCTTCGCATATTCTGCAAAGTGCCAACCTCAAAGAAGAAATCAACTATTTTCCCTAATTTCTTTTTATCCATGTTTAAGGTTTCACTACGGCAATTAATTTCACCTGAGAGAACTCTTTCATCCCGATTTCTCCATATTCCCTTCCCATGCCACTCTTTTTACAACCACCAAACGGGCATTCGGGCTTAAAAAAGTTATCAGTGTTAATCGCTACCGTTCCTGCATTAATTTGCTTAGCTACTCGTTCACCCTTCTCAATGTTGGTAGTATAAACCTCAGCACTAAGCCCATACTCAGTATTGTTAGCTAGTTTAACCGCTTCCTCTTCATTTCTAAAAGGAATAATCGGCAAAACAGGACCAAACACTTCTTCGTTGAACACTTTCATGCTGGGTTTGATATTTGTCAGTACTGTTGGCTCGAAATAGTTTCCTTTTTGCAATCGTTTATCAATTGGTTGTTTTCCTCCAATTTCGACCCTCGCCCCTTTTGATATTGCATCTTTTACCTGAACTTTTAGTGCCTCCAGTTGCTTTCTGGAAACAAGCGGACCAACATCAGTATCTTCATCCAATGGATTGCCTACTTTTACTGTTTTAAGTTTCTCGACAAATAATTTGACCACTTTCTGGTACACTGGTTTCTCGACAAACAATCTCTTGATAGCCGTACAGACCTGACCACAGTTTAAGAATCTTCCCCAGTAGAGGTTATCCATGGTTAAATCAAGGTCAGCGTCGGCAAAAATAATCCCTGGGCTACTTCCACCCATTTCAAGGAGTGCTTTGATAAACTTCTTCCCACACTTCTCATATATTTCCTGACCGACTCTGGTGCTTCCAGTAAACCAGGCCAAATCAATTGACTCATCAATAAGCATTTTCCCTACGTCACCACCGCCGATTAGTAAATTTGCCACTCCATCAGGTAAACCAGCTTCGTTCAGTAAATCAACCACCATTTTCTGAGTGAGACTCGTGTATTCTGAAGGCTTAAGAATAATGGTATTGCCAGCAATCAAAGCAGGAACAATCCCAGAGTTAGCCATAAGAGAGTGGGAAATTCCAGGGAGCAACACAAGCACAGACACCATAAGGTTCGTAAGTGACACGAAAATGCTCCTTATCATTCTTAAGAACAGTTTCGTCAGCTAAAAATTTAGCCCCATTTTTGATGTAGTAATCAAGAAACAGAAGCTCGCCGTCAACGTCATCAAGCGACTGCTGTATTGGCTTGCCCATTTCAAGAGTGGTCAATTTAGCAATCTTTTCTCTATTCTTGGCTACTTTTTCCCTAAACTTTTTGATATAGGCAACTCTCTTTTCAACTGAAATATCCTTCCATCCGCCAAACGCCTCTTTTGCTTTCTTAACAGCTTTCTTGACATCCTGTTGCGTGGAAACACTCAACTCTCCGACTACCGACTGGTCATGAGGGTTAATTATCTTCATTTTCATCTTTACACTTCTCCCCTTTGGTCGACTAGACCACCAAGATAACTCGCTTTATATATATCAATTTATCACCTTTAGTAATAGATTCTTCTCCTGAGAATCTATCAACTTCGCCTTGCCATTTATTAGTATAAATATATTCGCTTTCTTGATATTCTTCTGGGCCTTAGGAAGGATAATCTTCAGGCATCTCCTTTAAGACATTTCTCAAAACTCCATATACCGGGTCGGTTTCTACTCCTTTTTCAATCCAACCATAATAAACCATCATCCAGTAGGGTTTGCCCTCGTGGAACACAATTGTTCTACCACCATAGGGCTCACCGCCAAAAAAATTATCATGTGATTTCCAAGGACCTTTTTCAAAGGGGATAGTGGTTGAGCCGTCATCCTCTTTAACCCACTTTTTCTCCTCACCACCAGCGTAGCCAGCCTTGTTTGAGTCAACTAAAAATTGTCTTAGTGCTTCTTTGCTCATATGTTTAGTATACCCCTGGAACCCATTACAAAACTCCACTTAAAAGTTGATAATAGTCCGACTTATTAGGTAAAATGGGCAGTACTCTATTGAGGAGGTGACTGCCCATGTATGATTCTACCAAATTGGTGTCAAGGAAGGTACTGAGGGTTTTAGTTAAGATACTGCCCACGCCAAGACAGAAGCGAATGGGAAGAAAAAGTTATTAGTACACCTTAGTACAACTTAGTACGCCCCCGGGGTGTCCTAGGTATGACACCTGCCTGCCGGCAGGCAGGCCTCGGGAAGATAGGGCGGTGAAATTTGTCCGATCTGGCTCCGTAATCCTAGTATTAATCTAACTAACGCTTTATCCAGTATTATCAAGGCTTTTCAGAATCCAATCTGGATGGAACAAGCGAGAGAAAGATTGAAACAAATCAAGTTGTTAACCCAAGCCCCCGCTATAAAATGTGCCTCTACTGTTTAAATGCAGAATAGGTAATGCTTAATCCGTAATCCGGTAGAAAGGCGGGCGCTTCTTTGTGAATTGTAATATCTGTAAATCCTGCTTCCTCTAATAGTTCCAAATAGTTTTGTTTAAGAATTGCTCCACTGACACAACCAACTAACAGTTCTTCGTCTTTTTTTAATTCTTCTGGCAATGGCTTTACTAAAACAACATCAGATGCCATTAACCTTCCGCCCGATTTAAGCACACGGTATGCTTCTCTAAATACTTTTCCTTTGTCAGGAGCAAGATTGATAACACAGTTGGAGATAATCGCATCAATTGAACTATTTTCAAGAGGTAGGTCTTCAATATCGCCTTTCCTAAATTCAACATTGGCATAACCGCCTTTTTGGGCGTTTTCTTTTGCTTTTTCCAACATTTCATCCGTCATATCAACCCCGATAACCTTGCCGGCCTGGCCGACTTTAGGAGATGCTAAAAAAGCATCAAAACCTGCTCCTGAACCTAAGTCCAAAACTATTTCACCCTCTTTTAAAGAAGCGATGGCCACAGGATTACCACAGCCAAGGCCAAGATTGGAATCAGGGGGTGCTTGATTCATTTCATCTTCGGAATAACCCATCTCCCCAGACTGCCTTTGGGCTTTTTTATTAGAGCAACAACCACCAGAAGACTTAGCAATATCTGCATAAGATTTTTTAACTATCTTTTTTATTTGTTTTGAATTTTGCATAACTAATATTTTACTTAAGTTAAGGTTTTTTATAAAGCGTGAGAAGGTACCAAATCGTGGTTTAAGTGTAGAAAGTGGTTGCTAAAATTAAGGCTTCTTCCCCTTGCTTCCATTAAAACTCTTAGTTAAAATATGGCCATGAAAAAATACGTATCCTTTTCGAGAAAACTATCGGATGACCAAAATGAGGAGATCGGGCCGATAAAGACTGGAACCCATTCTTTATCCATTTAGAATATCCTTTGATTCCTTCATCCAACAACTCTCTGGTTCCCACCTGGAAGGTGGAATAGCTTGACACCTACTTAAAAATGGAATCCGGACTGTGTCCTATTAAGCTCGCCGGATGGGCCTCCTCCGCTAAAGCTACAAAAGGCGACACGACGATTTTCGAACTTTTATATCTACTTAATCGGGACTGGTTTTTTTCGAACCTTTATAATTTTTCGGTATTCTCGATAAAAATCTTCTCGATCCGCCTCGTCAATTACTCCCTGGTAGTCTTCTCTTGTTAATGCTTTTTCATTAGGGATAGCAAATTTTATTCCTACCCGTTCAACCAATTCCTTTAATTCATTGTCGGTTAATTCGTTGATTAAATCCTGTAAGTGGTGCATTTCTTCGGGACCGGTATATCCGCAGAAAGCATTAGCGCTATGAAACCTTGAATGATCGTTGTTCATAGATAAATTATATCAGGTTATACCTATTTTGGGGACGGTTTTTCAAACTTTTGCGCTTTCTTCTTTAATTAACCCAAAAGCTTTAAAATAAAAACATGCTAAGTGACAGACAAGTTGAACTAATTTGCAAATCATACCTTCCTCGTTATCAAAACGTTAAACTGGAAATTCTCTTAGAAATAGCCCAAAGCGCCGCGAAAGAAGCCAGAGAGAGTTATGAAAAACTTCCTGTGCCCAGAACCTGTGATTTAACCACATATACTCGCTATTGCGTTAATGGGGCTATTGTTTCTGATGTTAAGCTAAATGTTAAACCAATTAACTCGGACAAACCTCAAAAAAATAGTTTCAACCGGGCAGTGGCCGACTATTTCAATATTATTCCCCTTGAGTCTTTTGACAGACTTTGGACTCAAATTTATAAAAGGAACCAAACGGAAACAGAAGCTCAAATATTAAAAGATCTAAAACCTCTCTTTAATAAACTAAAATCAAAATATGTAAATTTAACCAAGGGCAGAAACCAGGAGGCTGAAAAAAGGGGTTACAAATCACAGCTTGAGTTAATTTTAGAAATCCACCAGATTCCCCAAGAAGACTATCAGGTTTTTCTAAAGAATAAGGATAAAGTTATTGAGTATTGCCAATCACAAATTCCCAGAGTCGAGCTTCCTGACTGGTTCTATTCCCAATTCAATAGTCAATGCTATCTTTGTAAATTACCTGAATTTCCCAAACTCAAATATCCTGATGAAATTTTTGAGTTTGTAGCCAAAGAGTATCCTATTCTTAAAAAGTTTCGCCACAAAATAAGGTTTGCAGAAAGCAGTTCATCAACTTTTCGATACGTAAAGGAATCGGATAGCTTTTTAATAAGTATTGCCAAAAAACATAACAGCCGCCACCGCCTCACCGCTCTCATTCATGAGCTAGGCCATACCGTAGCAGCGCTACAAAATTTTAAGAAAGGAATAGACCCCTTAACTAATGGAAGATATCCAAGTGAGATAGACGCTTTCAAAATCGAATCTAACCTGTTCAAAAAATTATCAGCTCAAGTTTATCAGGCTGAAGTAGCGGGAACCCTAAGCACTTTGTATGAAATTATTTTCCAAATAGAAGCCTATAGAAACCCTGATCAAAATTTACCCGTCCTTTACGGCAAAATTTTTAAACATTGCTTTCCTAAAGCAAAATTAAAAGAAAACTACACATACTTAATAAATGAAGATATTGTTGCCCTTTCTCTGCGTACTTTACCACACGCGATAACCCAAGTTAAAATCCTGAGCTCTCAAAGATGAAAGAAACCCGACAGGTGAACCTTAAAGTCTCTCGTTAACTGCAGGGAACAAAAATTGCAGGGTCACTTCGGGTTCTGAATTTTTGTTCTCCCCAGAGGGTTCGCGAAGAACTTAAATAACACTATATAAATACGGCCTTAGGGACAGGGTAGGATTATCAGATTTTTTCGGGAAATAACGTTGTATCTTTTCACGCCCCAATTCTTTTCTCGCCACGCAGAATTGCATCTTGATCCCTGTCGTGCCTGCCCGTCTCTGGAGGGAACGAGGTCCGGACTATACTATATTGCTATCCGAGCAGACGAGCTAAAACTTTGTAGATATCTTTCCTGTGGCCGATAATAACGACATAAATTTCGTCAGCTATTCTTTTATAGACAATTCGATAATCAGCTACCCTAACCCTAAAAATGTTCTTGAAGCCTCGAAGCCTTTCTACCTGACTAACATCTTTCTCATCCTTAATGGCCCTTATTTTCCTAACTAAAGCTACTTGATCTATCCTGGGAAGCTTTCTGAGCTGTTTCTCGGCTTTTGGTGAAAGAATAATCCTCATAATCCTAATTGGTCAGCTACTTTTTCAAAAGCCTTACCCTTGCTAAAATCTGTTTCCTCAATAGCTTTTCTGTCAAAGACATCTTCGATCAAAGATACAATCTTCTCGAATAGCTCTTTACCGACAAGATAAGCGACTATCTTATTTCTTTTTTGAATAGCCAAGGGGTAATCTGCAGCCTTATTAACTGCACCTGCAGGGTGAGCCTTAAGCTGGGAAATAGAAACTACGTTCATGGTAAAATCATTGTATTCACAAACAGGTCTTTTGTCAAGACCTGTCCAGAAAGAAATTATTCGCCCGGCGGATGCTGTGTGGTTCTGAGCCCTTCGGTTAGACTCAGGATAAACTAAGTCGAAGGAGGACGCTTGCCCTTCCGTAGTCTTTTTAAGATTCTGTAGCTTTCAGCGCAGAATCTGACGAAGGAGGGATTTTCGAACTGTCATCGTACCCTGAAAGTAGTTTGTCTCTTGCACCCAAAAAAGATGTAGCTTCTTTTTACCCATCCTTACTTAATCTCTACACCCGTCCCTAATTGAGTCCCTAATTGATTAGGAGAGTTTGGTATGGGGTGACGATCTGGGATTATTTTTTATTAACGAGAGCATTTATTCTATTTCAATAAGGAATAATTTATCTTCAAAACCTGGTTTTGGACTATTATTTAGAGAAACAGAACCAAGAAGTTTCGTTCCGCTTGGATGCCATTCTATGTAATGAGCGAGAGATCTTCTTTTGTTAACTAACAAATAATCATCCGTTCCTGGCTTATTGAAAAAGGTTATTTGTTCCTTAGATGAACCATCAGATTTCATAATCCAAAACTCGGTTTTTCCATATTCCCACCATAGTTTATTAGCATCTGTAAATTTAAAACCGTTGCTGGACAACCAGGCGATTTTGGAGTTATCAGCAGAATATATAGGTGATTCGTCCCAATCAGTGGACTGGGTAAGTCTTTTTAAAGATTTATCTATCAAATTATATTCGTAAACGTCCATGGACAAAACACTCTGATTCGGTTCTAAATTTCCACTGATAAGGAGCTTGCTGCCGTCACTTGAAAAATCATCCGATTCGTAATATCCATTAATATTATTTGGTTTATGTATTGTAGTGTTCATTAATTCGAATGTATTTTCATCAAAATAGAAATCGGCTAATGCTAATTCCCAGCCAAACCACCCTCTTATGGTCATATCAGGAGATTGACCCCAGGAGATTTTTTTACCATCGGTTGAAAAGTGGGGATGTAAAACCGCAGTATAAGGTTTACTATCAAATAATCTGGTTTTTGTAGGTAAATCAGTAACTTTTAATAGTTTTTTGTCCGAGAGTCTCATAATATAAATGTCAGAATACCAGCCGATACCGGGGTGGGTTAAGGCCTCAGAACCGAGATGGACAATATGGTTTGGCTTTTCTGCATGGAAAGTAATATATTTCATCGACGGATGCCATGAACCTCCACCAACATCTAAACCATCAAATTGGGGCAAAGAACAGGTTAAACACTCAATATTGTTTCCATTTGCATCGGAAGTATATATAGCATAAGTTTTTCCAAGTTCCTTTCGGAAAAATAATATTTTGTTTCCATCGGGACTATATTCTCCTCTCAAAGCATTATCGATAAGTAGGCGGGTTGTGATTATTGGTTTATACTCAAAATTTATTAGGATATTTTTTTCATTCACTTTTTTGCCAGTAAAATAAGAAGAAGGAGTTGCGGTATCATGATAATATCCAACAATTTTTTGGCTGTCTGGAGACCAGGAAAAGTCAGCGACAGTTATATTTTTCCCCATATAATCTGGGTGATTGGGTTGATTAAAATAGGTTAACCTTTGTTTATTACTACCATCAGGATTCATTACCCAATAATCTGTACCGCGGTTATTTCCTTTACTGGTCATCCAAATGATTTTATTGCCAGCGGGTGAATAGATAGCGTGTTCATTATACCCTTCGTTTGTAAGCTGGTTAACAGAGGAGCTTTTTATGTCAAGAGTATAGATATTGGTATTAGTTAATACCGGCTTGCCTTTTTGAAAATTGCTGCTAAAAATAAGTTTTCTACTATCAGGGGAAAAACCGTGATTTTCATAAAAAGCTTCATCTCCCGGTTGAAATTCCTGTACATTTTTAAGACTCAGAACCCCTTTTCTTTCTTTAACATCAGCAATCATTAGTTTCCAGAGACCAAATTCTTCTCCTTTCACAAAAGGGTTAGCACTATTGTACATTTGACTCCAGCTTAATTTTTTTCCATCAACCGAGAAATGTGGGTGAAGAATACCATAATTTTTATTATTCGGAATCTTCCATAATTTGAATACTTGTCCGGTGGTATAGTTCATACCCCAAAGGTCATTATATTGTCCTGCTCCCGGATTGGTGGAATAATTAGAAATAGTTTTAGGATGGAGATTTTTTTCCGCCTGGAAGACAATATATCTGCAGGTGGGATCCCAAGCCGGCTGTCCGATATTTTTACCGGGAAGATTGGTATTTCCACAGGTAAGGCATCTGTCCTCTGTCTTATCAGGCTTTATAATATGAATATCGTAATACCCATCTGATTCAAGAACATCATAGGCAATCAAATTATTTCCCGGACACCAGTCAACCCGGCCACCTCTTTCTAAAAACAGTTCAATATTTTCTACCGTAAAAGGTGGGGTTGATTGTTCTGTTATATTAATAGGAAGATTTATCTGAAGCTTGTCGGTTGCTTTTTTTCTGGGGTCTATGTTTTTTTGAGTTTGAATAAGATATAAAGCGCCAATTAAACCAATTAAGAGTAAAAAAAGAAAAAACACTGAAAATATCTTTGTCGATTTAGGGAAATTTATCGATATCCAATATGTTTTGATTTTATTGGATAGAGAATTATTCATTATTATATATAATATACACTAATTGTTATTATCAGACTATATTTCAGATATTTCAGGGACGGGGGTAGGATTATCAGATCTTTTCGGAGAATAACATTGCATCTTTTCAAATAATTCTACACCTGTCTACACCCTAATTCTTTCCTTGCCAAAGCAAGGCGCAGAATTGTGCCTTGCTCGGCGGATGCTTGCCCGCCTTTGGTGGGGGATGATTTTCGAACTATCATCGTGCCCTGAAAGTAGTTTGTCCTTTGCCCCCAAAAAAGATGTAGCCTCTTTTTGCCCATCCTTACTTAATCTCTAGCCCCGTCCCGAACTGACGAACTGACGAACTGACGAACTGACTGACGAACTGACTGACGAACTGACGAACTGATTTTTTTAAGTAAAAATACTACGTCACCAGTACAGGAACCTATATTTATTATCTTCCTTGAAGTTTTTATATATGGAAAAGCCCGATTAACGACCACTCTTGATCTT
>Ga0180009_10003746_pt1 | contig 17110 bp, 18 predicted proteins | sample OS_PC_MetaG_FD_123537 | JGI IMG/M metagenome (GOLD analysis project Ga0180009, IMG submission 123537) | Groundwater microbial communities from the Aspo Hard Rock Laboratory (HRL) deep subsurface site, Sweden - OS_PC_MetaG | ecosystem: Environmental > Aquatic > Deep subsurface > Groundwater... | reverse complement strand
TCCCCATGCTCCTGCGCGAATTCGAGGCCCGCTGGAACACCCCCAATCTGTTCATTTCACCCTTATTCTACCTACGTACATGCTTAGTGGCTGTTCCAACTCGTTGACAAACGCCAACCCCTCAACTCTTGACAAAATCCCATATTTCTGCTACGATGATTGAGGAAAAAACGTGCGAAGGTCCGTCCATAAGGTCGGGGAAGTGGGTCATGCGCAAACGGTTTCCAGTCTCATTCATTCTTAAGAGAACGCATGCCTACAAAGCTGTTTGTCGGCGGCATCCCGTACCGCGCAACGGACGAGGAGCTCCGACAGTTGTTCTCGCAGGCCGGTGAGGTCGTGTCCGTGTTCATCCCGATGGATCGGGAGACACAGCGCCCTCGCGGTTTCGCCTTCGTAGAGATGGCGGAAGACGAGTCTGCGGACAAAGCGATCTCGATGTTCGACGGCTCCGACATGGGCGGTCGCAAGATCGCGGTCAACAAAGCGCGTCCGATGGAAGAGCGCCCCCCGCGCCGCTTCTAACGGAACGCCACGCACGTCGAAGACACCCCGGTCACACGGGGTGTTTTCATGTATTGGATTCCGTCATTGCGAGGAGTCCCACGACGAAGCAATCTTACCTTGATTCTTCGATGGGAACGGTCGGGTCTAAGGATTTCGGTAAGATTGCCGCGTCGCTCGTCGGACTCACTCCTCGCAAAGACAGCTGTTTGTGTCTCCGTGAGCGATACATGTCCGCCCTTCTTCATCGTTAGGATTCCGTCTTTGATGAGCCGATGCACCATAGTTTCCAGCCAGGCGTTGTCGCGGACGGCGTCAAAGGTCGTATCGACGTTCGGTCCGATGGCGGACAGTCGCGTCGGTCCACGTTCGCGAATGAGCGTGAGAATGCGACCGCGGTAAATCCGATCCGGGTGTTTCTTTCCGGCGTGTCTATACTCTGTCGTCGTCGTTCGCGTGCGTCGCATGACCTTGCCCGACAGGAATTTTGGCGCGGCGAGGCATGTCGTCTTGAGCGGGCATGTCGCACACGACGGCATCGGCAGACAGATGGACGCACCGAGATCCATAAACGCCTGCGGGATGTCCCAATGCCGTCCGCGACGCGGGATGTTCGTCAGCAGGGAACGGCGGATGCGGCTGTCATGCGTCGGTTGCGGATGCACGATTCCGAGGAACGCGCGTCCGGCCACGCGCCGCACGTTCGTGTCGATGACCACGGCGTATCGGTGATTCGCGAATTCCGCGAGCGCTGCCGCCGTGTAGGTTCCTACGCCGGGAAGCCGCTTCCATCCGTCCTCGTCGGTCGGCACGCCGTCGCGCATGACCTGTCGCGCGGCGTCACGGAGCCGGAGCGCTCGGTTGTTATAGCCGAGGCCGGCCCATGCGGCGAGGAGGTCGGGCGTCTTGGCATCCGCGAGTGCGTTCCATGTCGGGAATCGCTTGACCCATGTCTTGAATTTCGGGATGACGCGGTCGACCTGCGTTTGCTGGAGCATGATTTCCGACACGAAGATGAAGTACGCGTCGTTGATATCGCGCCACGGCAGGTCCCTTTTATGCGTCCCGTACCATCGGACGAGCTGTCGGATCGCTCGCGATCCGTCCGTGGCGGGCATAGGCGTCAGGAGGCGAAGCGCAGCGTCCCGAGCACGTCGGTCGCGCCACTCGCATCACGTCGGTTCGTGCCCGGGTTGCGGATCCACAGCAGATGCGTGATGACCCCGTCCTTTCGGATGCGTAGGATAAGGATCTGGTCCGGGCTGTTCGGCAGGTTGCCTTGTTTGCCCGTGAGGATGCGTCCATTCACGGTGAACGCGACGGGCGTGGAGGTCGCGAGCGAGAGCAGCAGTTCCTGTTCGAGTCGTTCGTCGTAGGTCGTGAGGGAGAACCATCGGCCATCCGTGGCGGTCTGCGTCGAGGCCATGGTGAGCGTGAGCGCGTTTTTGTCGTTCGTCTGGACGTCGCTGCCCTTCGGCTGCTTGAGCGAGACGCCGAGATCCATCGCGATGACGTCCGACCAGCTCCGGAGGGTCGAGGGGGATGGAGGCAGCAGGGGTTCCGCGATCGCGAGCAGGTCACGTTCCTCCTCGAGCGCCTTCACGAGCGCCTGCGCCTTGCCGACCTCGGTGCTGGCTTCCTTCAGCTTGTGGTTTGCCTCGTCGATGGCGGCCTGATTTTCAAGGCGCGACTCGTTGCTCGCCTGGACGGCCTCTTCGAGCTGTTTGACGAGTCGGGCGCGGTCGTCGTTCGCCAGCTTCAGGAATACGCCGATGCCGACGCCTGAGGCGAGGGCTCCCAGCAGGATACAGAGGATGACGGTGGTCGCACGTCGCATGCTGGCGAGTTTACTAGACCGGTCCTGCGACGGGAAGTGTGCATAAGACGCGGCGTTTATGGGGATGGTATCTCGGCATTCAGCTGGTCGAGAGCATCACGAATCGTCGTCGAGATCTCATCGAATGTAGCGTCGCTTTTTTTCATATGGCGCGACCATTCTTCCTGCCTCGTGATGAACTGGGCGAACGTCCCGCTGTCCATCCCGAAATCCCCATGTTCCACTAACCATTGGATGTGCGTCCGATGCACTCGGTCATCGTCCAATATGAGCTGTTCCATCATGTCATATGCTGCCAACAGCGCTTGCTCGGCCTCGAATGTGACAGCATTTTCTTTCGTGAGGTGTTCGTTCTCGTCTTTCGCGAGACGGTTCTCGGATTTCGTATGTGAATAGTCCTCTTGCCAGAAATCGAGGGTGGCGCGTAGGTCCGTATTCGTTTTTCGCACGTCCACGATTGTATGGTTCATGTCGGTATATACCCAAATCACGCCGGATAACGCCAGCAGGAGGATGATGGACGGTGCGATGAGGTGCGTCCTCTTCGCCACGGCCCGGTACAGCATGTCGCGCATGACCTGAAGTCTATCTCCTATTGCAACCATGCGTCCATCCGACGCGACACCCGGCGACATATGCCGGTCGCGGAATCCTGTCGCGTACGGCAATACAACAAACATCCCTCCATTCTGGAGAGATATTCGTGGTGGACCGTGTCGGATTCGAACCGACGACTTCCGCGTTGCAAACGCGGCGCTCTACCAACTGAGCTAACGGCCCGAACGTTCGAAAGAGCAGGCCGACAATAGCAGGATTTTGGGGGCGGGTCAATGCGCTCCAACCCCATCATTCCCGCCCCCCGCCTGTCATTCCCGTGAAACTTGTCCTCGCGAAGGCGGGGAACCTGAAAATCACTTCACCGGAGTGATGGGCGGTTTGCCGGAAAGGACGGCGATGATGTTCTCGGCGGCGACCATGCTCATGGCCTCGCGCGCCTCGATGGTGGCGCTCGCGATATGCGGGGTGAGGATGACGTTGGGGAACGACTTGAGCTCGAGATTGTCGGTGAGGTCGCAGTCGATGGCCGGCTCGCACTCGAACACGTCGATGCCCGCCCCGGCGATGCGCTTGGTCTTGAGCGCGCGGAGGAGCGCCTTCTCGTCCACGACCGGCCCGCGCGCGGTGTTCACGAGGAACGCGGTCTTCTTCATGAGGGCGAATTCCGCCGTGGAGATGAGGTGTCGGGTGGACGGGAGGAGCGGAACGTGGAGCGACACGAAGTCCGCGGTTTCGAGGAGCTTCTCCATCGTCAGCCGCTTCGCGTCGTATGCCTTTTCGAGGTCCTTGTTCGGCCGCATGTCCGAATAGACGAGCTTCATGCCGAAGCCCATCACCGCCCGTCGCGCGACCGCGGCGCCGATACGTCCCGCGCCGATGATGCCGAGCGTCTTGCCGTACAGGTCCGTGCCGGTCAAAAGCGTCGGCGACCAATGGCCGTACTTCCCGGCCTTGGCGTACGCGTCCGCCTCGGCGATGCGCCGCGCGAGCGAGATCATCAGCGCGAACGTATGCTCCGCGACCGCCTCGTTCACCTTGTCGTGCGGCGTGTTCGTGACCGTGATACCCCGCTTCTTCGCGGCCTCCACGTCGATATTGTCGAATCCGACCGCGTAGTTCGCGACGACTTTCAGTCCTTTTCCAGCTGCGTCGAGGACCTTGTCGTCGATCCTGTCGGTCAGGAGCGGGAGCAGGGCGGTCCTTCCTTTGACGTTCTTCAGGAGCTCCTTCCGCGGGATGGGCTTGTCCTCAGAATAGACGTCGACCTTGTATCCGGCGGACTTCAGCGCCTTGATACCGGAGTCGGCGAAGCGGCGTGTGACGTAGACGGTCGGTGTGGCTTTGGCCATAGGATTTTGGGTTATGGGAGGATGGGTTTCTTGAAGGGGGTCGCGCCAGCCGGGGTGGAGGCACGTTTCGCGAACCATTTGAGCGGCGGGAGCAGGACGTTCACGATCATGAGGAGGATGACGAGCCGCGGGACAACGTTCTGCGTCGGGAAGTACTTGTTGCCGATGAAGAGCGCCAGCGTGTTGTTCATGTAGATCATGCAGAGCGCGATGGTCGCCTTTTCGCCTGCGGTCCGCCACCAGGCCATGCGGTACGCGAGCCAGACCAGGCCGCCGATGTACGCGAGCATGACGAACAGGATGCCGACCTCGTCCCAGCCGAGCGTGACGGTCGAGCCCTGGGTCGTGTCCGCGACGATGCCGGCGATGAGGATGCCGAACGCGAGGATAGAGATTTGGCTCCAGGCGTGGTCGTGCTTTTTGACGAACGTCGGAATGCGGCGCTGAACCAACATGGCCACGCCGAACGGCACGACGATGGTGAGGAGCAGCTCGGTGAACATCTGCAGGACGGGGATGGGCACGTCTTGGCCGACCGTGTATTTGAAGACGAGCGGGATGGTGAATGGCGCGAGGAGCGACGTCACGGCCGTGATGACGAGCGCGAGCGTGGTCTTGCCGCCGAAGTATTCCGCGATAAGCGCGATGGTCATTCCGGTCGGCATGGCGCCGACGATGAGAAAGGGGAGGGCCCAGTCCTCCGCGAATACGCGTGGCGGGATCCACATCGCGATGGGCATGAACACGAGCATGAAGAACGCCGCGAGGGCTGCCATCTTCCAGTCCTTCGCGTACGCCAGCAGCTCGTTGAGCGAGAGGCGTAGGCTCGACGTGAAGAAGATAAGGACGAGCAGGTACGCCCCGAACGGCGCAATGGGCCGGAAGACGGTCGGGAACAGCAACCCGGCCACGAGCGCGATCAGGACGATCATGATCTGGTTTTCCGCGAAGATGGAGCGGAGACGTGACACGAGGGACATCGCCCGCATTGTATCCGTTCGTTGACGAAAAGGCCAAAAACCGGTATCCATGTGGCGCACCTTCATCGATGGCGATTCGAAAGGAGCGCGGCATGTCCATCGATAACCTGACCCTGAGCAGGGTCCACAAGCCGATGCACACGAAATGGACGTTCGTCGCCTTCCGGGAACGTTGACGCGTCTCGACCCGGCTGACCGACCGCGGATGCGGTCAGGTCGCCGGGCTTTTTAACCCCGACGCAAAACCCCGGCCGTCAGGCCGGGGATGAAGCCAATCCGATGGACGACGAGCCCTGTCTGGTACAGTGTATGCCGAAGCTATGGAGCTCTCCAGACAAACACATTGCGTATACCACACCAGGTACCATCTGGTGTTCGTCACCAAATACCGCAGGAAGGTGTTGAAACATGGTATGGGCGCATATCTGCAGGTGGCCATGAAGGCAATGACCAGACACTATCCGGACGTCCCATTACTCGAGATCAACACGGACATCGACCACGTCCACCTGCTCGTCTCCATTCCTCCGAGGTATTCAGTGAGCAAGATCGTCAATTTACTGAAGAGCAACAGCGCCCGTGCCATGCGGAAGAAGTTCCCGTTCCTCAAGACTATGTACGAGAAAGAAGGGATAGCGCTCTGGTCCACCGGGTACTTCGTTTCAACCGTCGGGATCGACGAGGGGGTCATCCGAAAGTACATCGAACACCAGGGCGAGGAGGACAGAGGACAAGTCCGACTTGTATTGGGCGAATAGAAACCACGGCCGCAAGGCCGTGGTAGTTCATGGTAGTTTCGTCGAGACCTTTTTCCAGACAGGCAGGAGCGTGGCCCACGGGATGATGGACAGGACCAGCACGAGCACGACGTCCGCGTCGGGGAAGTAGGTCCCGGCGAGGAAGATGGCGAGCGTGAAGTTCATGTACGTGAGGCAGACCGAGACCGTGCTGCGGTCGTGCCGCTTTTTCCACCAAGCCGCGTAGTAGCCCAGGGCATGGAGTACACCGAAGAAGAGGAAGAGCGCGAGGATGATGAGCAGGAACCCCAGGATATTCTCGCGCGCGGAGGCGATGATGCGATCCGCATGCGGGGCCACGGCGCCAGCGATGAGGAGCCCGAGCAGGATGGTCGAGATTGGTTTGGTCCGTGGCGCGACCTGTTCAACCTGCTTCGGCATGAAGCGCTTCACGATCATCGCGAGGATGAACGGCATGAAGATGACGAGGACGAGCGTCCGCATCATCCCGAAGATGTCCACGACGACGGTGGAACCATAGGCGAGGGAAACCATGAGAGGCACCGTGAATGGCGCAAGCAGGGACGTCCCGGCTGTGATGACGAGCGCGAGCGGCTGGTTGCCGCCGACGAGCTCAGAAAGGAGCGGTGACGTCATCCCGCTCGGCATCGCAGCGAGCAGGAAGAACGCGAAACCGAACACAGCGAGGTTCTCCGGAAGAAGCAGGGTCGCTCCACGGACGACGAGCGGCATGAGGACGAGCATGAACACGCCGGAGATCGCGAGCGTCCGCCAGTCCTTGAGGCGCGCGAGGATCTCGTTGCCGTCCATCTTGAGGCTCGAGAGGAAGAAGATGGCCTGCAGGAGCAGGGTGTTCCACGCGATGAGGACCTGCGCCTGTGGCACGAGGATGCCGACGAGCAGCGCGACGACCAGGACGAAGAGATAGGATTCGAGGAGGGTGCGGAAACGTCCAAGCATAGCGGGATAGGAATCAGTACGGCTTCACCTTCACACGGCGCATGTCCGCCGCGGTCGGGAATCGTTTGAGGATGCCGGCCTTGGCGCCCATGTGCGTGACGACACCGGTGGCGTTCAGCATGCCGACGCGCAGGGCTTTTTCGAGGTTGCCGGTCCTGATGGCCGCCGCGACGAATCCGCTGCCGAACGCGTCGCCCGCGCCGGTCGCGTTCACGCGCCTGCCCGGGAGCGCAGGCGCATGCCAGGTGACGCCGCGGCTATGCACGTACGCCCCGTCCTGGCCGTCGGTCACGACGAGCGCCTGCCGCGGGACGGTACCGAGCAGGTGCAGGATGGCGTCGAGATGGCGCGGAGGCGTATCCGCGAGTTCCGCGGCCTCCTCGCGGTTCAGGTCCAGGATGTCGGTCTGCGTCAGGAAGGGGAGGAGTCTCTTGAAGCCGAGCGCGAGTTCCGCGTTGCCCGGGTTCCATGCCACATGGATGCTCAGCGTTTTCGTCGTGCTGAAGATGCGTTTGAGAAGGGGGAGGTTCCCGCCGACGGACGTGAGGTAGACCCATGCCGGCGCGAGGGCCTTCAGGGTCAGCTTCGCGGGATCGATGCGCGCGCTCGCGCCGCGGTGCACGAGGATGGATCGATGGCCGGAGCCGGAGAGGAGGATGATGGAGTACGCCGTGCCGAGCTTCGGGTCGAGCTGGAACGCGGCGGTGTCGATGCCGTGGCCGCGGAGGTTCTCGACGAGCTCGCGTCCGCCCACGTCCTTGCCGATGCGTCCGATGCACGCGGTCCGGAGGCCGAGGCGGCTGAACGTCACGGCCGCATTGGTCGCGCCGCCGCCCGTCTCGAAGAGGATGTCGTCCACGTCGATCTTGGCGCCGAGCGGGAAGCACGCGTCGAACCCGTCCGGCGCGGCCGGGTCGCGGATCGTCTGGAACTTCTTGCTCCGGACGAAGACGTCGCGCGTCGCGCCGCCGATGGTGACGACGTCGAATCCGTGTTTCTTGGTGGTTTTTTTCGGCATGAAGGCATTGTAGCACGGCGTTTCCCGTCGTTCCCAAGACGACAGGAAACCGGAAAGACTTGACGGAATCCTCAAGAATTGTTAGATTTTCATGTCGTCCATCGAGGACGGACCGTTCCGCGCGGCACGCGGAAAACGTCGGAGGTCGTACTGTGGTAATGGGGTCAATGCAGCTAGACGCGGAGTTTCTGGATCCCGGCGAGTATATCGTCTACGTCGACGAATATCCTGATCCGTCGAGGATGAATACCGGAACGTTGGCCGTCGAACGGAGTCTTGCCTCCGTCGTCGCGGCCGGCGACGCGTGGGAGTACGACCCGTCGTGCGCGAGAGTCACGCACCTCGATTCTGGTAGGCGGACCATGCTCGTCATGCGGTTCGACATCAGGCGGACCCGCGCCCTCACGGTCGGCGAGGCCCTCATCCGTGATCTGATACCTTCCAGCTTCCGTCCGGCCATCCATACCGAGCTGTTCGCGTTCGCGGAAGTCCTGTCGCCTCCGCGCAGGGAATATCTCATCGCCACAGGCTCCTTCCGGAAGTGCCGACATGGTCGCATGACGGCCTGCTACAGTTTCCGAGGAAGCGGCTCGGTCCTGACCACTCTTTTTTCGCCCGGTCCCGCATGGGGCTCGCAAAATCTGTTCCTGTTCGTCGCCAACGACGTATCGACCGGATGAAGACGACCGTCACGGTCCATCGGACCGCTCCAACGCCGCGTTGAGCACTGTGCTCGCCGGCGTTTTTTCGTGTCCGCCACTACGGCGGCACGGACGACATGATTCCACCACCGGCATGACGGCATGGGTCGGTTGCTGTAGCATGATGGCAACGATATGAACCCCAAACGCCTCCTGTTCACTGTCGTGGCCCTCGCGGCCGTCCTGCTCCCGTCGACCGCCTTCGCCGAGGAGGCCATCCGCGATTTCTCGGTCGACGCCACGGTCGATTCGGAGCGTCTGCTTCGCGTGACCGAGACCATCACGTACGATTTCGGCGACGAGGAACGCCACGGCATCTATCGGTACATCCCGACGCAGTTCGTCCGGAACGGCGTGGACTACGACTACCGGATCAAGGTCGTCGACGTGACCATGGACGGGGAACCCGCGACCTATGTCTCCTCGGGCGGGTCGGGACAGGTCTGCGTCAAGATCGGGGACGCGGACGTGACCATCACCGGGCCGCATACCTATGCCATCACGTACGAGACGGACCGCGCTGTCACGTTCTTCGACGACCACACCGAGCTGTATTGGAACGTGACGGGCAACGAGTGGGCCATCCCCATCGAGGCGAGCGATTTCACGCTCACGCTTCCCGCGGACATCGCGCCGTCCGACATCCGGACCGCGTGCTTCATCGGACTGTACGGATCCACGGAGGCATCATGCGACACGGCCGTGTCTGGGCGCGACGTCATGTTCGTTTCGACGCGCGAGCTCGACACGGCCGAAGGCCTCGCGGTCGTCATCGGCATCCCGAACGGCATCATTCTGCCTCCGACGACGATGGAGCGGCTCCTGATGTTCCTCGCCGACAACTACGCGGCGTTCGTCCCGATCCTCGCGCTCATCGTGATGTGGCTCCTGTGGAAGCGGAAGGGGCGCGACCCGAAGCTCGGCACCGTCATTCCGCTGTACGAAGCGCCACGCGGCCTCCTCCCGGCCGAAATCGCCTGCGCGCGCCGTGACGGCTGCGTCCCATCGCGTGCCGTCACGGCGACCATCATCGACCTCGCGCGCCGCGGCTACCTCCATATCCGGTACGAAGGCAAGAAGAACTACACGTTCGTGAAGACGGCGTCGAAGGAGACGTCGGAGCCGAGCGCGGCCGAGCGGGCCATCCTGAAGGGACTGTTCGAGAAGGGCGACGAGGTGAAGGTCGGCGACCTGCAGGAAAACAATTTCTATCAGGACGTGGCCAACGCGCGTGCCGCAGTCGAGATGCGCATCAAGGACCTCGGCGTCTTCGACAAGAATCCAGGTCTCGTGCGGATAAAATATATCGCCTTCGGGTGCATCACGGGATTCGTTCTTATGTTCGTGTTCGCCGCCGCTGCGCTCGGATGGCTCGCTGCGATACTTTCGTCCGTCATCATCATCATGTTCGGCTGGTTCATGCCGCGTCGGACCGAGGACGGCGTGAAGCTCCTTGCCGAGATCAAGGGCTTCGAATGGTTCATGACCGTGACGGAGAAGGACCGGCTCACGTTCCACAACGCGCCGGCCAAGACGCCCGAGAAGTTCATGGAACTCCTGCCGTATGCCATCGCACTCGGCATCGAGACGGAATGGGCCAAGCTGTTCGAGGGCATCGACCTCCCGCAGCCGGAATGGGCCGAAGGACAGGGATGGTCGCATCTTGGCGCCGTCGCGTTCGCGTCTAGCCTGCATACGCTCGATTCTAAAGCTTCGTCGTCCGGATACAGCCCACCGTCATCCGCAGGGAGCGGAGGGTCGGGATTCTCCGGAGGGGGGTCTGGAGGCGGGGGTGGAGGAGGCGGGGGTGGAAGCTGGTAAAGTCAGTACGTGTTTCTTGAGCTTGTCGAAGGATCTCTCCGACAAAAACGACGACCCTGAAAGGTCGTCGTTTGAAGTACCATGGAGCGGGAGCCCGACCGTGTGCGATGCGGTGATAGAGACCACGTCGTTTACGGTCGGGACCCGTCGTTGAGGATGTCTGCCGAACGACAGGGTCGGCTTCCGCCGTTTGATAGCGGCGGCATCCCGGATGCCGCTCCATGGTGCTTCGAAGGTCCTACCATCAGTGTAGCAGATGCGTCGGAATAATGTGGAGAGAGATTACGTGTCAAGATATGAAAACGCCCCCGGACCAGCCGATCGGGGGGCGTGCGAGCGCGTGTTATTTCCGCGACGGAAGGAACTTGCTGCGAGATGGCGGACCTTTCTTCGCGAGGTCCGAAATGAGCGAGAGTCGGATGGGCTTTCCCTTGTCCATCTCGTCCAGGGCATTGAAGAACGAGGAACGGAGTTTGAGGAAGTCGTGTCGTTTCCAGTCGCCATCCTTCGGGAACTTGGACGGCGCGAGATGCGGGAGGATTCCCATGATAGCCTCACGGAAACGTTCCTCGTCGTCAATGAGCTCCATGTCCACGAGCAAGGTCTTGATATCCGCGAGGACAAGGTTCGACAGGTCGAGGTCCACGGGGAGCGTGATCCCGAGCGCGTCCTCGATCTCGAAGACGTTGGAGTTGAGCGAGGCGGATGCCTGGTTGTCCTTCGGGGTGTTCTTGTCGGAGCCCGCAGAGGCGCCGCCGGCCTTCTCGAACGCGTCGTCCGAGATGTAAGCTGCCACTTTAGGCAACGCCGGAGGCTTCTTTTCCTCTGTCTTCGAGTCGGACGACTTATGTCCGAAATCCTCGATGTGGATCTCCACGGAGCAGTCGTCGGCATCATCCACGTCGGATGTCGATGCCAGGGTCTCTTCGGACGATGCGGCTGCTGGGTCCGCGTCCTCCGAGGTGTCGGGTGACGCGTCCTGGGTCGGGATGTCCGGGAGCGGCGGCGGCTTCGGGACCGACTCGGGTTGGATCGAGATCGGTTCCGCGTCCGACGCGGCCCCGGGTTGTTCCTTGGGCGGCGGCGCGACGGTCACGGCCTTGTCGTCCGGTTCGACGGCCGACGTCTCAGGCTTCTTCTTCTCGAAGCCCATGACCTTTTCCGCGGCGTCGAAGATGCCGATGAGGTCCTTGAGCGGGATGTTGTCGGCGATGATCTTCGGCGTCGCGATGCCGAGGATGTCCTTGGCATGGAAGGGCGCGCTCTTCTTGGACGCTTCTTGCGCGAGCAGCGCCGCATCGATCTCCACGCGAATCTCGATGGGGATGTGCGTCTGCCAGACCTTGCGGTCGATGGCGGAGAGTACGTCGTGATGCGTCAGGATGACGCCGAGATCCTTGCCGGTCGAGGACTTCCTCGGCTTGAGGAATTCCTCGATGACGTCGCAGACGAGCTGCTGATGCGCATCGATGTTCTTCGACCAGGGCATCTCCGTACGGAAGCGGTGCCAGAAGGAGGTGATGTCCATGTAGACGGACAACTCCTCGGGCGTGAACTCGTTTTCCCAGTTCTCGACCGGGACGTCCTTGTTGTCCACGACCTGATCGAGGAGCGTGGCCTGGAGGTCTGGAGTCATGCGACGCGCCGTGTTCATCGGCAGTCCGACGAGGATGGTCGTGATCTGCTGCCGGATGTCCGGACGCGCGGCGAACGCGGTCATGCGCATGGACGACGGGAACGCTTCGCGCATCTGTGCCGGCGTCCACCAGGGGAGCTTCAGCGAGCGGAGGATCATGAGCAGCCAACAGATGAACTGCGTATCCTTATGGTCCTCGCGGTATGCCCGCGATTCTTCCGCGAGCTGCTCGTCCGACGACTTGGTGGGATCCGCGTGGGTCAAAGGATTCGTTGCCATGGCCTATCTCCTCGGTCCGCACAACCAACACCATATTGGGAATGTGCTGTCGCGACCTTGGCAAAAAAAGACAACCTTGTCAAGGATGTGGCCTAAGTTAGCCAAATATTTGGGACTAGAGCCCGGAAATCTTGCAGGCGGAACAGGTCTGGGCGTCCGTGGGGTTGAAGATGCCGCAGTCGATGATGTCCGCGATGACGGCGAAGCGGTCGCAGGTGGAGAGGTCGAGCGACGTCGTCTCGGTCGGTCTCAAGGTCGTGATCGAGGTGAACGCGACCTCGTGTCTGGAGATCTGATGCCCGAGGACCGCGGCGAGGACACCTACCGTCGCGACCACGAGTGTCGTGGTCGTGGCGACGAATCCCAACCGCGCATGGAGTGGTCGTTCCATGGTACCCTTCACGTCGCAAGTCCGTCGGATGGGTGACATGCGCTCACATGATATCACGAAAATCGGTTGACGGTTGAGATACAAGATAATTTCGTCGTTGCGAGGAGGTCGTTCGACGACCGACGCGGCAATCTTACCGAAACCCTTCGGCCGCAATCTACAGGTCGAAGAATCAAGGTAAGATTGCCGCGTCGTCGGACTCCTCGCAACGACGAAATTGTGTATTACGCCCGCCCGGCGCTGCCGAAGAGTTTCATTTTACGCATCGCGACTTCGCGCATGAGCGTCATGGACGGTTCCATGAGCTTGCGCGGGTCGATGACCTTTGGCAGGTCCGACACGGCCTCGCGCATGCCGGCCGTAAATGCGAGCCGCAGGTCCGTATCGATATTCACTTTGGCGACGCCGTTTCGGATGGCATGCCGGATATCGAGGTCGAGGACGCCGCGCGCCGCGCCAAGTTTCGCGCCGTAGTGTTCCGCGAGTTTTTTCACGTCTTCCATCACGCCGCTCGCGCCGTGCAGGACGATGGGGAGCTTCACGAGTTTTGCGATGCGTCGGAGGCGCTCGATGTCGAGATGCGTCTTGCCCTTGAACTTGAACGCGCCGTGCGAGGTGCCGATGGCGACGGCGAGCGCGTCGCATCCGGTCTCTTTCGCGAACTGGGCCGCTTCGTCCGGGTCCGTCAGCTTCGCGTCCTTCTCCTCGACCGAGACGAGGTCCTCGATGCCGGCGAGCGCGCCGATTTCGGCCTCGACGGATGCGCCTTTCGCATGTGCCATCTTCACGACCCGTTTGGTGAGCGTCGCGTTCTTGCGGTAGGGGAGGCTGGATCCGTCGAACATGACCGACGAGTAGCCGTTCGCGAGCGCGAGTTTGATGTAGGAGAGGTCCTTGCCATGGTCGAGGTGCATCGCGACCGGGACGGTCCCCTTCGCCGCGACGCGGATCATGGCCGCAAGGTACTCGATACCTGCGTAGTCGATGGCGCCTTCGGTCGTCTGCAGGATGACGGGCGAGCGCATCTTCTCCGCCGCGGACATGACGGCCTTGAGGATCTCGAGATTGTTCACGTTGAACGCGGGGACGGCATATTTCTTGGCGCGTGCCGGGACGAGGAGCTTCTTGGTGGTGACGAGCATATGAGAAGGAGATGCGAGAAGAGAGAATAAGAAGCGAGGAGGTCGGAGATGGGACGACGTTATCAGGTGGAGGACTTGCGGGCTACGGCGTCGCGGATGGCCTTCTTGATGGCGGCGACATCCATTCCGAACCGCTCAATCAGCTCCTTTGGTGTCCCGGATTCGCCGAACCGGTCGTGGATGCCGATGAATTCCATGGGCGTCGGCCGTTTCGATGCGAGACATTCCGCGACCGCGCCACCCAAGCCGCCAGCAATCTGATGTTCCTCGACCGTGACGATCGCACCACACGTCTCCGCGGCCTTCGCGACCGTCTTCGCGTCGAGCGGTTTCACCGTATGGCAGTTGATGACCATCACGTCGAGCCTCTCCTCCTTCCGGAGCTCCTCGGCCGCAAGCAGGGCGGTGTGCACGAGCGGACCGCAGGCGATGACGGCCACATCCGTCCCGTCGCGGAAGGTTTCGGCCTTCCCGATCCTGAACGGCGTCTTGTCCGTGGTGAACACGGGCGTCGCCTCGCGTGCGTACCGGATGTAGCAGGGACCCTTCATCATCGCTGCCGCGAGGGTCGCTTTCTGGGCTTCGATGGCGTCGCACGGAGCTATGACCGTCATCCGTGGGATGACGCGCATGATGGCCATGTCCTCGAGGGCCTGATGTGTTGAGCCGTCCGGTCCTACGGAGACGCCCGCGTGGTTGCCGACGATCTTCACGTTCACGTCATTCAGGCAGATGTTGGTGCGGACCTGCTCCCATGCGCGTCCTGGGCAGAATATGGCGTACGAGTTGATGAAGGGAATCTTCCCCGCAAGCGCGAAACCGGCCGCGGTCGCCGCGAGGAGCTGTTCTTGAACGCCGATTTGGACGAACCGGTCGGGGAACCGTTCTTTGAATGCTGCGTTCCGCGTGGATTCGGTAAGGTCAGCGCAGAGGACGACGATGCGGTCGTTCGTTTCGGCCGCCTGCACGATTCCACTGCCGTATCCGTCGCGTGTAGGTTTCAATAGGATGGCTTTGTCGTACAGCTTGCGGGAGAGCTTCGCGTCGGACCGCGTGCCTTTTGGTGCGAAGGGATTCATACGGCGGCGTGGTCTGCTTTTAAGGTCTGTTCGATTGCCTTCAGCTCGCGGAGCGCCTGGTCAGCCTGGCCGGGCTTGAACAGCTGGCTGTGCCAGTGGAAGTCGTTCTCCATGAAGGAGACGCCGCGGCCGGGGATGGTGTGGCTGATGATGCACGTCGGTCGCTGATGGATTTTCTTCGCGGTCTCGATGGCGCGGACGATGTCGGCGATGTCGTTCCCGCAGCACTCGATGACGTGCCAGCCGAACGCCTCGAATTTTTCCGGCAAGGGTTCGACGGGCATCACGTCCTCGGTGTCGCCGTCGATCTGCATGTTGTTACGGTCGATGATGCAGGTGAGGTTGTCGAGCCGGTTCTTTCCCGCGAACATCGTCGCCTCCCAGTGGAGGCCGATAGCCTGTTCCGCGTCCGATTCGATGACGTACGTCCGCCACGTTTTCTTGTCCATCTTCGCGGCATACGCCATGCCCGCGCCCTGTGCGAGACCCTCGCCGAGCGGACCCGAGGTCGTCTCGAGTCCGGGGAGGCGCAGGCGCTCTGGATGTCCCTGCAGCCGCGAATCGAGCTGGCGCAACGTGAGGAGCTCCTTGACCGGAAAATAGCCTGCTTCGGCCATGGCCGCATAGCGGATGGGGCAGATGTGACCATTCGAGAGCAGGAGACGGTCACGGTCCTTCCAGTCCGGTCGCTTGGGGTCGTGATGCAGTTCGTGGAAGTACAGGACCGCGAAGATGTCGGCCATGCCGAGCGCTCCGCCCTGATGACCGCTGCCCGCTTGGGCGATCATCGTGATGACATGCTGACGCAGTCTGTTCGCGATCATCTCCAGCCGCTTGATCTTCCTGTCGTGGATGTGGGGCATGAGGGGAGTATAGCAAACATCCGACCTTGGGGGTCGGATGTCGACGTTCGTGTATGCGGTCAGCGTCGGAATTTACCGATGACCCACCGGATGATCTTCCAACCGAGCCAGATGGCGAGGAAGGTCAGGAGCGCGACCGGGAGCAGGAGGCCGACGAGGCCGATGACGAGGCGGATGAGAAAATCCACAAGACCCTGCAGGGATTCGATGAGATCGCTGAGCGCGGTCTTGAGCACCTCGACCGGTTTCCACGTCCGTCCTGGCACCTCGACACGCGTCTCCTCGGTCAGTGAGAGGGAGATGGTCGCGAGGTCCGTGCGGTTTTCGAGGTAGCGCTTGCGGCCCTCGAGCCGCTCGATGCGTCCGCGCACGTTCGCGAGCCGCTCCGTCACGGCGAGGACGTCCTTGATCTCGCCGGTGCGTTTCAGGATCTCCAGATACGACGCCTCTTCGGCCTGCGCGTTGCGGATATCCGCGTCGAGGTCCACGAATTCTTCGGTCACGTCCTGCCCATGGATGGATTCGTTGAGGGTGAGCGTACCGACGGCCTTCAGATCGCGAAGGGTTTCGTCGAACGTGTCGACCGGGATGCGCAGGGTCATCCAGGCGTTGCGGGGTCCAGAGCCGCTATCCGCGATGCTGGAGGATTCGACGTATCCACCTTTGCCGACCGCCACGTTCTTCGCGGCCTCGACGGCCGTCGTCGCGTCGGTCACGCGGAGCGAGAGTTCGCCGGTCCGGATGATGCGTTGTTCCGTCGCCGCATCGTCCGCGGGGACGGCCGAGCCGGCGCGTTTGACCTCCGCGGAAATGGAGTCGATGGAGTTGTCCGCGAGGTATGCGGGCGCCATGGAGGGCTCGGACCGCGACGCTACGACGTCGGTCATCCCCATCCCGCCGCTTTCGCGGTAGATGAGCGTATCGGATGAGGATTCCGTGCTCATGAAGCTGCCGAGGATGGAAAGGACGACGATGAGGATGATGACCGCGAGCGCGACGAAGCCGATCCATGCGAGGATGCCCGGTTTCTTCGGGGCGGAAGATGGGATGGGAGACATACGTTTGGTTCAGTGTAGCATCCATTGGAACGTTCGTCCTTGACCGAGATGACACGCTCTGTTCGGATTTTGGTTGATGAAAACCCCGTTTCGTCGCTGCCTGTAGCCTCGCATTTGCATTGAAGATAGAAATACCGCCTGTAATTGGGGATGTATTGCCCCATTTGCCCGTACTG
>Ga0180009_10003745_pt1 | contig 17113 bp, 19 predicted proteins | sample OS_PC_MetaG_FD_123537 | JGI IMG/M metagenome (GOLD analysis project Ga0180009, IMG submission 123537) | Groundwater microbial communities from the Aspo Hard Rock Laboratory (HRL) deep subsurface site, Sweden - OS_PC_MetaG | ecosystem: Environmental > Aquatic > Deep subsurface > Groundwater... | reverse complement strand
GGACAGGATGTACCTGTACGCCTCGTCGAGAACGAACCTCACCACCGGGATGTCGCTCGCCCTGAAGCTGGTGCTGCTCTTCCACTCGCCGGTGCCCTTGTCCTTGTACCGCCTCTCGACGGAGACGCTCTTGACTTCCACTTCCTTGCCGTCGAACGTCCTCTTGTTGCTCCAGATGGACGCTCCAATCTCTCCAGCCCGGAACTTCTTCTCGGGCACGTTTCTTTTCTCTCCATTCATTTTCCTTTCCTCCGTCCGAGATGCCCCATCTTCGTGAAGCACCTCCTCGCTGAAAGGGAGGGAGGTGCGGCAGGAACATCTGAGCCGATGGCGCAGGCAGGCTCCTCGCGACCCGCTCATCACTTGCGGTGTGCGAGGTTCATCGTGTTCCATCATGCATCAGCTGCCGTAAAGGAGGGTCTCGTGACGCAATGGACGCCTGAAGAGCTCGCCGGGTGGTGGCGCCTCGCGGCCGAGTACTCCGAAGGTCGCGTGCGGAGGTTGATCGAGGCGGTCCGGGATCCCGACAGGGCCCGGCAGCTCACGACCCTCCTGCAGGACACCTGCGACGAGATCCGCTACGGGGACAGCGGGGCCAGGCTGGACTTCGCGCCCATTGCTGCCTGCGTGGCCCTGGGCGAGGTTGGATTCGAGGAGGCCATCCCGGTGCTCTTCGACGTTGGCGGCTTCGAGGCCGCCCCTCCCCTGGACACCGCAGCCACCTGGGCCCTCCAGAGGCTGGGTGCTCCTGCTTTTCGCCGCGTGATCTCCCTCATCGGCGACCCTTTCGAGCGCAGCTTCGGGTACACCATGCTCGAGGGGAGAGTGCGGAGAGTGCGGAGAGTAGCAGGTGCCAGAATGATGACCAGTGACCAGGAGAAGGAGCCCGAGCCCAGCTGCGCGGCCGAATGTGGATGATCGGAACCCCGCAGCGGATGCAGTACCTGGAGCCCAGAGGCGTTGTCCACCCACACCTGCTGCATGTCGTCATGGTCGTGGAGAGGTCAAAGACGTGCGGGAACTAGCCACCGCAGTGCGGGCACTTCTCCGGGTCCAGGTAATGAGAGTACATCCCTCCGCAGCTCAGGCAGAACTGGTCCGGTGGGGGCTGGGCCGGCGCTCCTGGCTCGATGCCGGTTGTCCCGTCGGCCACAGCCGCGCTGTCCTGTGCCATCCGACCATCGCCGCTGCTTTCGCGGAGGCCCTCGGCGCGGGCTTTTCAGTACACCCGATGGCAGACTCGTAGTCCCCGACCCGATCTTCCCACCCTCCGGTTCTCGAGGCCAGCAGCTCCAGGCTCTCGATGGTGTCGATGTCGGCGTGATCACCGCCTTTGGCGACGAGAAGGCCCACGCCGAGGCCAGGCGACTCGGTGTCGACGCCGTGTTCGACAAGCCCTTCGACCTGGATGACTTCCGCACGGCGGTCTACAACTTGGTGCCGCCGTCCTAGTAGTAGTCCAAGTCGAGGCTGGACCGCGTCGTCCTGGAGAGCAACCCGCGCCTCTACCTGTCCCGAGAGCTCGGCCCCAGGGCAAGGACCTGATCCTGGTGATTGGCCTGCCCGGCTGGGGCGGGCCCTCGGAGAACTTCATCGGCAGCCTTCGTTGACCCGAAGCGGCGGCGTCGTTTGGTGTTGGCCGCGATCCAGGACCCAAAAACACGGGGGCCGATGTTCCAGGGGCAGGGTGACGCGGCCCATGCCAATGTCTGGTCCCTGGATGACGAGTCAATCCCCGCGCTGCACCACTTCATCGGGCGCGTCGCCGCAGACCTCGGCCAGCTGCGGGTCTACCTTCTCGGCTTCTCCTCGGGGAGCCCCGCGGCGCCGCTGGCGGCCGTGCGCATCGCTGAGGCCGGACGGAGCGGGGGATTTCGCATCGGGGGCGCCATCTCTTTGGAGACCGGCAGCCCGGTCGCCGCGAAGAAGCTCAAGGCGACGGGGCAGCGTGTGCTGTTCCTGGTTGCCCCCAAGACCCGCAAGAAGGAGATCAGGGCACGGTGTTGTTGCTGGCCGCCATGTTCATCGTAGGTCCTGTTTCCGCCAGGCATGGATAGATAGTCCCGCTACGGTGTCTTTTGGGCGCGTTCTGCCAGCAGCTCCACCTCCCCCCGGGCGAACACCATGTTGCGCTTGCCGATGATCTGTCCCACCTGAACGTAGTAGGTGCGGCCTTTGTTGAAGCCGAGGTCCGGGCTGATGTCCAGCTCGTGGATGAAGATGGGCCGGCCACGGCCATCCACCGAGACGGCGCTGAGCGCCACCTTGTCCTCCTTGTCGTAGAGCCAGATGGTGATCGGGCCCGGGTACGGCTTCCTGCGCAGGAAGGCCACGATGGTGGTGGTCCAGTGCCCGTCTTTCTTTCGTTTCAACTTGGCGCGTGGCTCCTGCTTCTCGAACAGACGGACAAGCGCCTTGGTCGTGACGTCCCGGATCGGCGAGGCCGTGAAGTACACGTTACTCCGGACGCTCCTCGGCAACTCGGCGCGCGCACTGCATGTGAGCAACAGGCCTGCGGCCACAAACATGAGCTTCTTCCCGTGAGTCATCATCTCCTCCAGGTCACGGACGCCCCTTGCCGTCACGGACGCCCCTTGCCGTCAGCTGCGGTTCATCGCGGTACGGCGACGGTAGCGCCAGCATCAAGGCAGCGATCAAGGTACTCCTCGACCCGGCACAGGTGGTCTATCCGGGCGAGCGGGCCCTGCCGCTGGATCCCGAGGCACCCGAGCTTCTGGAGCATGCGCTCCTCGTCCGAGAGCAATGTGCCCATGATCAATCGGTCGATCTCGGGCGTGAAGATGCCCATGGTGTCACGACCAGCTCCTGACATGGTCATGAGTCCTCCCGCGGTAGTTTCGTTCCTCCCAGGTACTGGGCGATGGCCTCTCCCGTGCGCGTTCGTCAACGGACACGAACCACATTGCCACAACCCCCCGCTCGGCGTTGGCCCACGCCACCTCGGCATCGATGTCGACGACCGTGTCGGTAAAACGGATGGTCAGTTTGACAGGCTGGCCGGGCTCGAGGATCTCCCGCGTGCGCACGGTCAAGCTACCGAGCCCCAGGCCAAGGAGCTGCGGCGTTTCATCCGGAGGCCTGCCAGCACACGCGACGATCTCGATGTGACGTTCACCGCGCATCCGGTCTCCTGCTGGTACGGTCCAGCGAGTGTGACCCCGCTTGCGGGCGCCCCTTCATCCGTGCATCCAGCGCCTGTGAGATCGCGTCCAGGCTCCTTTTCAATCCGATCTGCTCAACGTGATAGCCATCCCAGTCCACTATGGCCCTGCTCTTCTGAGCGGCACGGTAGTGGGCGAGCGCACGCCGGGCCAGCTCGAGCAGATCCTTCGCCCTCGGTGCGTCTGCAACTGGCATCGGCCCCTGCAATGGTCGCCCCTCCTCCGTGCCGAAGACCGTCGCGAGCGCAGCATCCAGGGTATCCCTCATCGCGAGGCGGGCGCCGAAGGCAACAACGACCTGCTTCAGCTCGGGGATCTGCGTCTTCACGGCCTGGAGGTACACGGGCTCCACGTAGAGGATCGAGTCCTCGACAGGTATCACCAGGAGCTCGCCGCGGATGACCCGGCTGCCCATTTGATCGCGCAGGGTGATCCACTTGGAGATATCCTCGTCCTGGTCAATCCGGGCCTCGATCTGCATTGGCCCGTAGACCAGCTGGTTCTTCGGAAACGTGTAGACGATCAGCCTGCCGTACCGCTCGCCATCGCAACGCGCGGCAATCCAGGCCACCATGTTGCTCTTGCCAACCGGAGTGTAGGGGAGCAGGAGCAGGAACTCCTCGTGTTTCTCCAGGGGCAGCTTCATGACCATGTAGTGTGGTGCCATCTGTCCGGGCTCCGCGAGCGTACCCGAGCCGCCCTGTCCGGCCGATGCCGAAGCCTCTCCACCTTTGCCCGGAAGCTCCCTGGAAAGCTCCCAGCGATCCTCCTGGTTGTAGAACACGCCCGGATCGGTCATGTGGAACGAGGCGTACGTCTCGGCCTGAATCGTGAAAAGATCCTTGGGATAGCGCACGTGTTCCCGGAGCACCTCGGGCATCTGGCTGCCCGGGGTGAACAGACCCGGGAACATCTTGGCGTAGGTCCGCACCATCGGATCCCGCTCGTCCCAGATGTATAGCTTCAGATCCCCGTGATAGGCGTCGACCACCACCTTCACCGAGTTGCGGATGTAGTTGATCCGGGCGCGCTTGCCGAGCGGGGTGGGCGTCGCGTAGGGGTAGCGATAGCTCACCGTGTAGGCGTCCTGAATCCAGTAGAGCCGGCCCTTTGCCACCACCAGGTAGGGATCCTTGTCCAGCATCAGAAACGGGACAACCCGCGAGACCCGCTCCTGGATCTCGCGGTGAAACAGGACCTTGCTCTCCCCGGTGAGGTGGCCCGTGAAGAAGAGGTTGACGTCGGCCAGGTGTATCGCCAGCAGCAGGCGCCTCCAGAACGTGCCGACGCCTACCCCGCCGTTTCCTTCATAGCGCGTGTATCGGTTGCTCTGACCCTGGGGGAAGTCGAACTCCCCGGCCGTCGTCTGGACGATCACGTGATCGGTCGTCGCCCGGCCGTAGTAGATCTCGGGCCGACGGATCGCCAGCTCCGGATGCTGCCACTGCGGGGGGATGTCGCGGATCCATAGCTCGGGCAGGCCCTCTGGCCCGACCCGGTTGACCGGGTTCAGACACACGCCGTAGCCATGGGTGTACTGGAGATGCCGGTTGACCCAGGTGCGGGACTTCTCTGGCAGCAGGTCTGGCACCATCTCGCGAGCGCCCAGCATGACCTGCCGGCTCCGCCCGTCGATGGGATAGCGATCCACGTTGATGGTCGGGAAGTCGTAGTACAGGCGGATCGCCTGGACCTGCTTGTAGGTCAGCTTCAGCGGCCGAGCGTCCCACAGCTTGATGTTCTCGATGGTGGGCCCGTTCCTCTTCAGATCGGACGCGGTCAGGTCCGTCTGCACCGCGAAGTCTCGGGTCTCCACCATGTCCAGGCCATAGGCCGCACGCGTACCCTGGATGGCGTGGACCAGGTACGGGCGCTCCTTGTCCAGCTCGTTGGGCTGCACCACCAGGCGCTGGACCGCTGTGGGCCAGACGAAGGTGGTGACGAGATAGAGCAGAACCACCCCGGCAAGGACCAGGGCAGGGTAGTGCGTGGCCCTCTTTCCGCGAGGCCGCCGGTAGGCCATCCAGGCCATGGAAAGCGCGCCGACCGCGCAGACCCCGATCATGATCGGGAAGGCAATCAGGTTGGCATGGACGTCGGTGTAGGTCGCTCCGAAGGCGATCCCGCGCTTCGAGAACAGGGCCTCGAACATCTCGAGGCGCCAGCCCCAGGCGATGACCCCGAGGACGCAGCTGAGCGCGAGATAGATGTGAGCCTGCACGCCGTCCGGCATCTTCAGCTGGCGACCCTCGATGGCCATCGCTCCTCGGAGAAGGTAGACGGCCGCGCTCAGCAGCAGGCAGATCCCTGTCAGGTAGAGCAGCCACACCTGGCTGAACTGCATCACCGGCAGCGCGAAGAGATAGAACCCGATGTCCTCGCCGAGGACCGGATCGGACGTGCCGAATGCGGTCCGGTGGAGCGCGCGCAGCACGTCCTCCCAGTGCAGGGAAGCCCAGTACCCCATGACCGTCGCCGCGAGGACCGCGGCAGCCACCACCACCGGAGTTGCTACCCGGCGAACGACATTTTTGAGGTCGATGGTCTCCCCGCTCGCCAAGGGCAGGCTCCAGTCGGCTCTTGGCTTGCTGAGCCTCCGGATGGCGAGGATGTGTGCGCCCAGCGCGGCGAGGGCGACCAGTCCGAAGACCAGGCCCGTGCCGGCCCTCGCGAGCAAGACCGTGGTGAAGACCGAGCCGAACCCCAGGTGCTTGAACCACAGGTAGTCGGTGTAGACCGTCCCGAGCAGTGCGAGCACGCCGGCTGCCAGTAGCAGGCCACCGAAGACCGCTGCCAGCGCGATCCGGGTCCTTCTCTTCGTCACGATCGGCCCCCGATCAGGCCTGCGAGGTGAAGTCGAGGATCCAGCGACCGATGCCAATCAGGACCAGCAGCAGCCCCTCGAGGCGCGAGACGCGGCTGCCGGTCCACATGAAGAAGATGGTCACCAGCACGAGGCCGCTCAGGGCCATCAGGCTGGGCACGGCCAGCGTGGAGACCATGACCGGCGGAGCGACCGGCTGTTGCAGGACGATCCCCGAGAGGCCGACCACCCCGAGGACGTTGAAGATGTCGCTGCCGAGCAGGTTCCCGGCGGAGATCCCGAATGCTCCCCGCAAGGCCGCCACCAGGGAGACCACGAACTCTGGGACCGATGTGCCCGCCGCGACGATGGTCACGCCGACGACGTAGTCCGGGATGCCCCACTTCTTGGCGAACCACAGTGCGCCGAACCCTTGCACCACGCCACCCGCCTCCTCGGCATGGCCCACGAGGAAGTGGCACCCTCCCACGACCAGGACAAGGCCGACGACAAAGAACCCGAGGTCGATCCAGCGCGAATGGCCGACGAGACGCCCCCGGTCCGCCGATGAGGCCCCCGTGCCGTGACTGCCGGCCGGGTGGTTCACCACCACCCCGGCGAGGCCCGCTCCGGCGTGCGATCGCGCATCCGCCCTGTCCCTGCGCAACACGAGGTAGAGCGCCACCAGGTACACAGCGAGCGCGGCAGTCAGGAGCACCCCCTCGCCAAGCTCGAGCTTGAGGTTGAGCAGGCGCAGCCACGATGGCCCGAGACCCGGGTCCTGGGCGGAGCCCGCGAAGGGCGAGGCCCCGACGAACAGGAAGAGCAACAGCGTCGCACCGAGCAGAACCGGTCCGTCCCGGATGATGAGCGCCCGCTCCGTGTGCAGCCCGCCCTTTACCAGGAGTGCCACGCCGCCGAGGATGAAGCAGAGGTTGAAGATGTTCGACCCGATCACGTTGGCCACGGTGATGTCGCCGTTTCCCTTGAACCCGGCGGCGAGCGAGGCGGCCATCTCGGGCGCGCTGGTTCCGAAGGCAACGATGGTCAGTCCGATCACCAGCTCCGAGATGCCCAGGCTGCGGGCCAGGCGGCTGGCAGAGTCCACCAGCCAGCCTGCCCCCACCCCCACGAGGTAGACGATGGAGACGAGCAGAGAGACCTGCTGCACGTAGAGCAGCATCCCTGTCACCAGGCCCCATTTGATGCAAACGTACGCCAGGACCGCCTGGACCAGGGTGATGGCCAGGAGCAGGCGGGTTCGCTGGCCCACGGCGCGTGTGATCGTGGAGAGGCTCATTCATCGGTTCTCGTTTCCCACTGGCGCTACTCCCAGATGAACAGGACCTTGCGGTCCCGGGCCCAGCCTTCACTTCGGCACTTGGGATACTTGGGCGAACATCCCACCAGCAGCACGGCAAGCGCCACCAGCGCGACCTTTCGAGCTCCGTCAGCTTCCACGAGACCTCCTCGGTTCGGGGTCAGCGGGAACCAGCCATCCGGTCGATGCGGCATGCCGGACAGAATCGACACGCTCCCGCAGGAAAGGGCGCTACTCGAGCAGGTGCTTGTCGTCGACGATCTCGCAGCAACCGTCGACGCAGTGCTGCCCCACGCGGCAATCCCGCCCATGGCGGCAGGGCTGGCACTCGTCGCAGCGCTGGACCGTCGGGTAGCTGCCTCCACTCGTCTTCTTGCAGGTGGAGGCGCAGCTTCCCAGGTGCAGCGCCACGATCACCACGAGTGCGCCGATCGCGAGCAGCCAGGCGCATGATCGCCCACCCCACCCCACCCCACGACCCTTTGCCCCTGGCCATCCATGACGCGGCCCGCGCCTACTCGAGCATCTTCCTCACGGCGTCCAGCTTCTCCTTGTCTTCCTTCTTCTTCTCCGCGGCGGCGATCGCCTCCTTGCACTTCTTGTCCTCCTTCTTGGCAACGGCTGGGTCCAGGCAAGGTATCGCTGCGGCGGGCAGCTCCTTGCACGCGGTTAGGAACTTGTCCTTGGGCGCGAGCTTGGCCTTTGCCTTCTTTTTGCTGGCCTTTTGCGCCTTCTCCGTTGCCGCGTACAGGTCCTGGCAGGCCTTGTCCGCCTCGGCTTTTGCCTTCTCGGCTTCCTTGGCCTTGTCGGCTTTTGTTGCCTCGGCTTTTGCCTTCTCGGCTTCCTTGGCCTTGTCGGCCTCCTTGGCCTTCTCGGCTTCCTTGGTCTCTGCCGGCTCTGCTGGCATCTGCTGCTCTTCCTTCTTGCAGCCAGCCTGCACTGCCACCGCGAGGGCCACCGGGATAAGCATTGCCATCATTCGTTTCATCAGCTCCTCCTGTGCGCGCACGTGATCACGTGCGTTCGTTCCGCTCGGTTTTCAGCTCGTGGATGAACAAATCACTACAGGTACAGCACGACTGCGAGGATCAACGTCGTTCCAAGGACCAGCAGCGCGAGAAGCGCCCCCAGACGCCGCGACACCTGACTCCCACCAAGCAACGCGGGCATCCGACCGACAGCCATGGCCCAAACCCCGGCCACCAGCAGGCAGAGCAGACCCGCGACGATCACCACGCCCACCATGAGATGGAGCGCGACCCAGAGCAGGACCCCGAGGGTCATCGGGTCCTGGAGCCAAAGGCCTGCGCCCAGCGACGTGAGGCCCGCAAACACGAGAACGAGCACCTCCACGACGATGGCCGCAAGCAACAGCCGTTGCTTGATGTCGGCCTTGCCTGGTCCGGGCTTCACGGCAAACCGTCACGCCCCTGGCTCTCGTCGCCAGCGCGGTCACTTCTTTTTTTTCGCTCCTGTCTTGGGTGAGTCATTGGCCTTGGCCTTGTCCGCGCCCTTGGTTTCGGCCTGCGGCTTCTTAGTCGCATCACCACCTTGCTCCGGCTTTTTGTCCTTCTTGTCCCCCGCCTTCACCTCCGCGGCGGGCTTGGTCTCTTCCTTGGCCTTGGACTCGGTCACCTTGGCCTCCGTCTTCTGTGGCTCGGCCTTTTGCGTCGCCGGGCTCTTGGCCGTGTCGGCCGCGGCCTTCTTCTCCTGCTTCGAGCCCTTGGCGCCCTCTTGCGCCTTTGTCGCCTTTTCTGGTGCCGGTCCGGCCGTCTTGCAGCCATAGAGCAGCAACACCGAGGCACACACAGGTAGCAGCTTCTTGATCATTCGCAGCATCGATCTCTCCTTGTCCTGGTCCAGCTATCCGGTTCAGCGTTCACACCCGGCATGCCTGCCGGTTTCAATGTCCAAGCACCTCGAGATACCAGATGGTCACGACGACGAGAGACGCCAGAATCACCAGTGCGCCGACGGCCAGGGCGGCGCGGCGCGGCACAGCGACATCGCCCAGCAGCCGCGGCGTGCGTCCAACCATGACCACGTGGATCCCCAGCCCCAGAAGGACGTGGGCGATCCCCACGACCAGCACCCACGACAACTGCGCGGCCAGCACCGAGCCGGTGGCCCTGACGTGGTGGATCGACCAGAGAAACAACACGGCCAGTACCAAGCAGCAGAGCACACTGCTGACCAGAACACGTCGCCGTGCAACTTCACCTGCGCTCACGCGACCTCCCCGGGGCACTGGACCGCGGGGAACCTGCTCGACGCCCGTCCATGTGCCCGGTGCCGGTGTGCGTTGCAAAGCGTGCGCCAGAACGTCGGGCACACCTATCGAGGCAGCATCAAACCGATAAGGCTGTCACGGCCACAGGGAGACGGCACGAGGCAGGAACAGGTGGCACGTGCCGCCCAGCCCAAGCCGATTCACCGGCCTGACCTTGTTGCACAATGAAACCCGTCTTGCAGAATGCATGATGGGTTACGTGCCGCCCGGCCGCTCCTAGATGCCGTGCTTCTTGCGCTTACGCCACAAGGTCGACGGATCGATGCCGAGCTTGCGGGCCACCTCGTCCAGCGACAGCCCGAGGGAAAGCGCCATGCGGATATGCTGCTCCTCCAGCAGGGCTAGTGGCAGCAGATCTGCCTCGGCCGACGGGGCCTCGCGCCCCGTCAGCACCCTCGGCGGCAGGTGCGCCATGCGGATCTCGCTGTCGGAGCAGACGAGAACCGCACGTTCCATCACGTGGGACAGCTCGCGCACATTCCCCGGCCAGGAGTAGCCCTGGAGGAACTGCTCCACCTCCTCGGAGAGCCGGTCCACCGACTTCTGGTACGCGGCGTTTGCGGTGGAGACGAAGTGCCTGGCCAGCGGCAGGACGTCGTCCGGCCGGCTCCTCAGCGGTGGCAGTGCCAGCTCCATCATGTTGAGGCGGAAGAAGAGATCGTCACGGAACGCCTTGTCCGCCACCATCTCCTGCAGGTCCCGGTTGGTGGCCGCGATGATCCTGGCGTCCATTGTCCGCGGCGTGGGATCCCCCAGCCGCTCGTACGTTTTCTCTTCCACCAGCCGGAGTAGCTTGGCCTGCAGCTCCAGAGGCATCTCACCGATCTCGTCGAGGAAAAGTGTCCCGCCGCCAGCTGTATCGACCTTGCCGGCCTTGTCGGCCACAGCGCTGGTGAACGCCCCCTTCTTGTGCCCGAAAAGCTCCGACTCCAGCAGCGTCTCGTGAAACGCCGCGCAGTCCGCCACAGCGAACGGTCCCTCTCGACGCCCGCTCCAGCCGTGGATCAGCCGGGCCAGCCGGCCCTTGCCGGTCCCGCTCTCCCCCGTGATGAGCACCGTCGCATCCGTCTCCGCCACGGTTCGGGCCAGGTCCAGCACACGACGGACTGCCACATTCTCGGTAATGAATCGCGCCTCCCGCCTTTCATCTCCCAGCTTCCGACGGAGGCTGTCCACCTCGAGGCGTAGCTCCTGAACGCGCTGGAGCTGCGCGAGTCGGTGCCGAACCTGCTCGGGCAAGAACGGCTTGGTAAGGTAGTCGAACGCGCCCTCCTTCATCGCCTCCACGGCGGTTTCGATTGAGCCATGGGCCGTGATGATGATGACATCCACGTCGCGGCACCGATCGCGCATCTGTCGCAGAAGATCGATCCCATTCACTCCAGGCAACAGGAGATCGACCAGGCCGATATCAAAGTGCCGCGCCTCCAGTGCCTCCAGTGCCTCCTCTGCCGATGCGACGCAATGGACCTCGTGCCCGTCGTCGGTGAGCATGACCTCCAATGTGCGCAGAATGTGCGGGTCGTCGTCAACCACGAGGATCTTGGTCATGTGCCACCATCGATCTGTCCGAGCCTTCCTTCTTCCGCGGCGTGCTCGCACGGGCGCGTGCTGTCGGCAACCTCGGACAGGCGTCTGTCCGTCTCCTGTTCCAATCCTCCACGTGGGAGCGAGATGCGAAACGTCGTACCCTTCCCACACTCGCTCTCGACAGACACCGTCCCCCCGTGTCCCTTGATGACGCGCCTTGCAATGGCCAGGCCGAGCCCGAGCGAGCCCGAGCGCTGGTCAAGAGAGACGAAGGGCAAGAACATGCGCTCCAGCTTGTTGGCCTCGATGCCACTGCCCGTATCCGCGATCACGATCTCAACATGATCCCCGAAATGCTCCAACGCGATGGAGACCCTGCCCGACGGGGGAGTGTACCGAAGGGCGTTGCCGACGATGTTGCTGATCACCCATGGGAACTTCGCCGGGTCTAGGTCCATCTCCAACGACGGCTGCTCGATGCAGTCTTCGACTGCCACGCCTCGCGCGTTTGCCTCGGCCTGGAGAGAACGGAGCGTTCGCCTCACCAGCCCCACCAGGTCGGATGGTCGCCTGTCCAGCTTCATCGCCGTGGCCAGGCTACGGGAGATGTCGACGAGCTCGGTCACGATGGCCGCCACCGATGCGCAGTCCGACCGCGCGATCTCGAGCATCTCATCCGGTTCACCGCCACGCTTGCGTCTTCTTTCCCACATCAAGTTGATCGCCATGGAGAGGGAGGTGATCGGGGTCTTGAGCTGGTGGGACATCGTGGCGATGAACTGCTCCCGGGCCTCCTGGAACTCGCGCTCCTCGGTGACATCCCAGAACAGCACGAGGAATCCTCCGCCTTGGGGTGCTGTGTCCTCGAAGGGAATGATCTTGACCCGGTACACGCGATCGCTCCCGCCGATGGAGTGCCTGACATCCTGTGGCCCACCGTCTCGATGAGCGGTGCCGCGCAAAATGGGCTCCAGTGCCCGGGCGACACCCTCCGGGATGGTCAGGGTGTGAAGGGTGTTGCCCCTTCCATCGCCGTCCTCGAGGCCGACGAGCTGACGGCCGACCCTGTTGACGGCCAGCACCTCGAGGTCATGGTCCAAGAGCAGCAGACCATCGTCGATTCGATCGATGACGAACGCGAGCCGCCGCTGCACCTCGAGCAACCGGCGAGACAGGCGGTCCTCGTAGCGTGCCAGCCTGGCAAGCAGATCCTCGAGTTCGTCTCGCAGTCGAGAGATCTCGTCGTCGGCGGGCGCGCCACGTACGGGGGACTCGTGCTCATCCTGGAGGGCCCGATGCAGACGATTCGCCACATCCACGATGGGGCGCGAGATTCGCCGGGCCGCGACCAAAGCGAAGATGATCAGACCGAGTGCCGCCGCCACGAGCGAGCTCACCATCATGCTGTTGAGGATCCGCGCAGTTCGTGCCGTCTTGCGCTCATAGGCAAACATCGCGCGCTCGTTGATGCCGACCAGCTCATGGAGCGAGCCAAAGATCCCGGCAACCTGGGCCCCGCTGGCCGCCTGTCCATCGAGCAGGAGCCTGCGGAGTTTCGTCCAGCGCTGCCGTGTCTGGCCGAGAATCTTCGTCTCGTCCGGCTCCGTCACGCTGCGGGTACACTCGGTTAGCGCCGTGTCAAAGCTCCTGACCATGACCGGAGGATCACCTGGCTTCCCCCGCTCCAGCTCGATCTGGCGCAGGATCCGTTCCATTCGACGAGACTGCCGGATGGTGTGGTAGTTGCTGGACAAGATATCGTCAGCCGCCTTGCCCAGCCGCCCGATCGATGTCACGCCCACGAACCCGACAACGCCAATCAAGAACACCGGCAGGACGAGGTAGAGGAGCACTTTTCGGCCGATGGGCATCAGATGGCGATTCCTTTCATCCAATCACACACGAGGTCAGGTCGGTGAGGGGTGGCGTGCTTGCCGCTCCCCCCTGCCTGGTGGTTCGAGATTCTACCCAACTACCGACCTCGCAACAAAGCACGGTGCAATCCTCGATGGTCACGGCCTGGGACGACGATATCACGTGTCCGCGACGTATCTTGGTGAACGAATCGGCCCCCTCAACAACTTCAGCACGACCGCTCGCAACGCGTCGACGTCGAAAGGCTTCTCGAAAACCACCGTCGCGCCCAGGAGCCGGGCCTTGTTGCGCGTGTGCGAATCCCCGAGCCCGACGACCAGGATGAACGGAGTGCACCGATCGACTGCACGAAAGGAAGACAGCACCTCGACCCCTGAGAAGCCGGGCAACGCTTCTTCGGAGATGATCACACGTCCCAACGGCGGCTCGGCGTCCCGTATCCAGGACATGGCGAGCGCAAGCAGGTCAGCTCCGTCACTGACCTCGATGACATCGTGGCCATCTTCCCGGAGCGTGGAGGCCAGGAACTCTCGGAAATCCGCATCAGCCTCCGCCAACAAGATCCTGGTGCCCAGGTTGGCCGAGGTGTTCATCACGTATGCAACTTCCCGGACAACGCTCCCTCCTGAACGTGTGCCATCCGGATCAACGACGTTCTCTCCCGGTCAGCACCGAGACATCAGTACCCCACCTGCGATGAGGAGCGCGAGCGGGATTCCAAATACCAACACCACCAAGCGCATCGGGCTCTGTCCTTGAGCCGGTCCATCCGGTCCATCCTCCTTGACCGATTGCTTCTCCGGACGAACCGCTTCGTCACCAGCCTCTGGTTTCCTTGCAGCGCGCCTGTTGCGAGCCATCTCCAGTGCTCCTTTGCGCCCGGTTCTTGCGAAGGACGTGCCAAGTCAGAACGTAGATCGGTGGAGCAACAGGTGATAGAGCTTGTGGGGAGCCCCTCCGCAGTCGTTGGTTGTTCCACAATGCACGATGTCTTGGGTCTTGGATTCCGCAAGACAGGGGCTGATGTCTGGGCCGCGCTATCCGTGCTCGGGGACGATCCTTCTGATCGCACTACGAAACGAGTCAATATCCAACGGCTTCTGAAATACGGCGGTCACCCCGAGACCGAAAGCCCGGTTTCTGGTTTGCCAGTCCATGTCCGCCGAGATTAGAACAAAGGGCAATGAACGATCCTTGGCTCTCAGTATCTCCAGCACCTCCAGCCCCGTAACACCTGGCAGCCGGAAGTCTGACACGATGGCGGCAAGGGATTGCCCGTCGCCATACCGTATCCATGTATTCACGCGGTCGAGGAGCTTCATGCCGTCTTCGATCTCGGTGACCGTGCAACCCTCGTCCCTCAACACCCTAGCAAGCAGCAGTCGGGTGTTCCCGTCATCCTCAGCCAGGTAGACGTGACCACGTGGTGAGGACGATGGCTTCCAACGGTTGCTAGTCACCCTCTGCACTCACCCATCAAGTTTGTTCCCTGGCATCCAACCCCTGGCGACACGCGGCATCCGCATGCAGCATCCGTACCTGAAGTGAGCTGGCACCCCCCCTGGCACCCTTCTTGCTGTGCAGTAAGGGACCAGAGGGAGAGCAGACAGCCTGTTCTCCACACACAAGCGAATCCGGAGGCTCCGCAGGCTCATCGTCAGCTTGGAGGCGGATCCCCGCTTGACTGGCATGAGGAGTTGACCTTGGGTCTCGAAAGCATCGGCACGCCGTCATTGTGGATCGGCTTCACCGTGTTCGTGCTGGCGATGCTGGCGCTCGACCTCGGCGTTTTCCACCGCAAGGCGCACGAGGTGCGCGTCCGAGAAGCCCTGATTTGGACGGCGGTCTGGATCTCCTTCGCTCTTGTCTTCACCCTGGGCGTGTACTTCTGGTTCGGCTCGGAACGCGCGCTCGAGTTCCTCACGGGCTACGTCATCGAGAAGGCACTGTCAGTCGACAACATCTTCGTTTTCATCGTCGTCTTCTCGGTGTTCGCTGTCCCCGCCAAGCTCCAGCACCGGGTGCTCTTCTTGGGGATCCTCGGTGCGCTCATCCTGCGCGCCGTCTTCATTGCGCTCGGTGCGGCGCTGCTCAGCAGATTCCACTGGATCGGCTATCTGTTCGGGGCGTTCCTGGTATTCACGGGGATCAAGCTGCTCGTGCAGCGAAGCGGCGAGGTCCACCCGGAGCGCAACCCGGTCTTCCGGTTGTTCCGGCGGTTCGTCCCCTCGGTGGATGACTACCGCGATGGGCACTTCACGGTGGTCGAGGCCGGCAAGCGGTACGCGACCCCGTTGCTCTTGGTGCTGGTGGCCATCGAGGCCTCGGACATCGTCTTCGCCGTCGATTCCATCCCGGCCATCTTCGCCGTAACGACGGATCCCTTCATCGTCTACACGTCGAACATCTTCGCCATTCTCGGACTGCGAGCGCTCTACTTCGCGCTTGCCGGGATGATGGGAAGGTTCCACCACCTGAAGGTCGGCTTGTCGTTGGTCCTCGCATTCGTGGGAGTCAAGATGCTGCTGGCCAGCGTCTACAAAATCCCAATCCTGGTTTCCCTCGGTGTGATCGTGGCCCTGCTTGCCGGTTCGATCATTGCTTCGCTGCTGCGACCACCGACCGAGCCGCCGCTTTCCGTCGACCGGCCAGCTCAAGGCAAGCCATGACGCACAAGCACACAAGCACACAAGGAGCAGGAGATACGACAATGGCACCGTTTCGAATCACGATTCGTCTGCGCAATGTCTCGCTTGGCGAGCCTCTGCGGCAACTCGTCGAGCAGGAGCTGCGGACCCGGCTTGCCCAGTGGGCGGAGCTGATCGAGGTCGTCCGCGTTCGCCTGAGCGACCGGGGCAGTACCCGGGGCCAGGCCACGAAGGAATGCTCTCTCACGATAGAGGGAAAAACAGGCTGGCTGACCGTGGTGAATCAGGCCACGTCGGACCTCCCGTCGACGATTCGTGCGGCAGCCAGCGAAGCAGGAGCTGAGATCCCACGTCAGTTGGGAAGCCGCTCCCCAGCCTGACCGGCCCCCTCGGGCCACTGGCGCCAAGACATCATCGTCGGCTGACCAGCGCCCGTCCTCATCCGTTGGCCACGACCACCTGATCGAGGATGGTTCGACAAAGAGGGCTGCCTTCTCGAACAGCCACCACCGGGCACGGGGACCGACGAAGCACCGCTTCTGTCGTGCTCCCGGACAGCAAGCGCGTCAGTCCACGCTTGCCACGTGTTCCTATCACGATCAGATCGTAGTCACCGCCCGCTGCCTCGCCGATGATCTCATCGACCGGTCGCCCCCACCTCAACTTGCTGCTGATTTCGTATCCTTCTTTCCGGAACTCCAAAACAAGCCTCTCGAGCTCCTTGACCGCGTCCTTCCCACGCCGGCCACCGACACCCAAGCTCCCCCTGTCGTCTGAGATCCCTGCCACCAGGTGCGTGACATGAAGTACCAGGACCCTCGCGCCCAGGAGTCGGCTCAGCTCTGCGGCATAGGCAACGGCGACCGCAGAGCAGGCTGAGAAATCGACCGGCACGAGAATCGTCGTGATGTCCATCGTGTGACCAACCTCCATCAGAACCCATCAAACGGGTCTCAAAGCTCGATCTGTGCCCCGATCTCGAGCACGCGGTCGGCGGGGATCTGGTAGAACCGGGTGGCCCGTCCAGCGTTGCGGGACAGGACGGCGAACAGCTTCTCGCGCCAGATGGCCATGCCCGGCCGTTCGGCAGCGAGCAGGGTCTCGCGCCCGAGGACGTAGACGGTCTCCGGGGAGTCCAGGTCGATGGCCAGGTCCTCGCACCGGGCCAGATCCCGCGGTATGTCGGGCTGCTCCATGAATCCGCAGCGCAAGGTGATCCGGCAGAACCCCTCGCGCAGCAGCGCTGTTTGGACGCGGCCCTCGCTTTCGTCGACGAAGGGCTCCCTCTCCATCACCAGCGTGACCACCACGACGCGCTCGTGAAGCACCCGGTTGTGACGCAGGTTGCGCAGCAGCGCCGGGGGCACACCTTCCGGGTTGCTGTACAGGTGGATCTCCACCCCGGGGATACGGTGTGGCGGGTCCTCGTCCATCTCCCCGAACAGATCCTCGAAGGACATGGAT
>Ga0180009_10003743_pt1 | contig 17120 bp, 14 predicted proteins | sample OS_PC_MetaG_FD_123537 | JGI IMG/M metagenome (GOLD analysis project Ga0180009, IMG submission 123537) | Groundwater microbial communities from the Aspo Hard Rock Laboratory (HRL) deep subsurface site, Sweden - OS_PC_MetaG | ecosystem: Environmental > Aquatic > Deep subsurface > Groundwater... | reverse complement strand
CCCCCCCCCCGCATACTTACCGCGTCGACGATGGTGACCGCGCTGCTCATGTCCTCGCCCGCCTGTCCCTCCAGGAAAACTATGTAAGCAAAAATACCGATCCTGGTCAAGGGAAAACGGCTGGCGCCAAGCAACCGGCGGCATGAACGCACAGCTGGACCTGTGGATCCGGTGGGTTCCTGGCCCAGGTGCCAAGATTCCTCCCACCACCCGCTGGTCGCACTGCTCACACTTGTGGGACACGCCACGTGATCCCCTTGCATGCTTTGCACCTTCAGATCAGAGCTGGGCGGTGGTGGAGGACGAGCCCCCTGTACGGGCAACATCTGTCTTCAACCCAATACGCACTCATGGCGAACGCGCCATTCTCTCCACGGACCTGATGGATCATCCGCTCGAGCGAGCGGCCTGAGCCGCCGGAACAGGCAGCGGCGAGTGTCAACGGCCATTGCGCCGCCACCGATCCCACCTCAAACTGCACGGCAACAGCCCGATCTCTCGAAACCAGATCAGTTGATCATCTGCCCCCGATCCACCGTCGAGCACGCCTTGCTCGGGCCACAGCCTTGATCTATAGTGTGCGCGGCCGCTGTCTATCTGGCCAGGTTGGTACCTGATGTTACTCTACGGCTGGTTGAAGAGTGCTGTTGAAGAAAAGGGGGGGGCGAAGGCGCTGTTGTATCGGGACACATACCTCAGCTGGCGCGGTCTGCTTCACCGCGTCGACCGCAGAGCTGCGGAGTTCAAGACGATCGGCGTGCGACCCGGCGACTGGGTCGGGTTGATGCTCGGCAACGTCCCTGACTTCGTCATTCTCTCTCTGGCCCTGTCCAAGCTCCGCGCCGCTCCGCTCCCGCTGGACCCCACCACGAGCACCCGTGAGCTCGAGATGATCATGGCCACGACGCCGCTGCGTGGCCTGATCACCCGTCCGCGCGGAGGCGACGCACCGCTGCCCGCAGCGCCCGCCACACCGGGCAACAAGGGAGCCAGGCGCAAGCAGAATCCCGAGAGCCGCCGCCGGCTGCAGGGCACGCTGCTGAGTTGCTCGATCTACGTCGTGGACACTCGATCCCAGCCCAAGGGAGATGACGCGATCGGCGCCATCCTCTGCACCGCGGACTCTGCTGGAGACCCCAAGCCGGTCGAGCGGACACACGCCAACCTCGCCGCCGAGGCCAACCAGGTCACTTCCGCTTTGAAGCTCACCGGGGACGACAGGGCGCTGCTCACCGTCCCGATGTTCCACTCCTTCGGCTTCGATCTCGGACTGCTGGCGTCTCTCAGGGTGGGCGCGGCGATCTATCTCGAGGACGATGTGGCGCCCAACCGCATCCTCAAGCTGATCCGTGAGCACAAGGTGACCCTGTTCCTGGGCAACGCCACGCTGTTCTCGTCCATCGCACGGCTGCCATCGGCCCGGCCGCTGACCCACAAACCGGTGCGGCTGATCTCTGCCGGTGGCGGTCTCTCCGGTGCGGTGGCAGACGGATTCCAGAAGAAATTCGGGGTCAAGCCAATAGCCTGTTTCCACACCACGGAGACCGGAACAATCTCGATCGATGTCAAGGGGCAGGCGGGTGACACGGTCGGGAAGCCGGTGGGGATTGTGCAACTACGCATCTCGAACCAGAAGACCGGTAAGCCCTCGGCGACGGGGCGCAGGGGGGTACTGTGGGTTCGTTCTGACGCCGTCTCGCCGCTCGTCCTGTCAGCGTCTCCCGCCGACGGTCAGGTGCCAGTGGGCGGCCGGAATCAGGACGGCTGGTACCGGACCGGCGACATCGCCAGCCTCGATCGCAGCGGCCGCCTGCGCCTCGTCGGACGCGACGACGACCTGGTCCGACTCGAGGGCAAGCGGGTCGCGCTGGGAGAGGTCGAGGGCTGCATCGAGTCCTTCCCCAAGGTCAGCGCCGCCCAGGCCCGCGTGATCACCGATCCGCTGGGCGGCCCGATGGTCGTGGCCCGGGTGGTGCTGAAGGGCAAGGGCAAGATCGACCCCGAGGCGATCATCGACCACTGTGCCCGGAACCTCTCGCCCTACAAGGTCCCCAGGCGCATCGAGTTCTGCAAGGCCCTGTAGTCCTCTTCACGTTTCTGATGGGGGGGGCTCCGGCAACGCCCCTCCATCGATCGATTCTTGTGACAGAGGACGAGGGACCCGCCGGGGGCGGTCTCATTCGAGTATCTCCTCGACGTTGTTCGCGAGCAACGGCAGCGACTCCGTCACGCTGGCGTGGATCGTCAGATCACAGGATGCGGTGAGCTCGGTGCTCGCCAGGTTCAGCTCGATCAGGAACGCCCCCTGCTGCCGGGCCGCCATCGGGATCAGCGAGGCGGGTGCGACCGTGGCGCTGGTCGCCACCACCAGCATCACCTTGCAGCGGGCCAGCAGCTCCATCGACCGCCTCATCGGCTCTTCCGGGATCATCTCGCCGAAGAAGACGACATCGGGCTTGAGCACATCCTTGCACCCTGGACAGCGCGGGGGCATTCCAAGCTCGCGCAGTCGGGTCGCGGGCTCCACCGCGCCGCAGCTCAGACAGCGGAGCTGGCTGCCGTTGCCGTGGAACTCGACGACCTGCTGCGACCCGGCCTCCTGGTGCAGATTGTCGACGTTCTGAGTCACCAGGCCATCCAGGACGCCCAGATGCTCCAGACGAGCCAGGGCCCGGTGCGCCGGGTTGGGACGGGCGTTCTGCAGCAGCAGATCGAGCTCGGCGAGCATCTTCCACACCCGCTGCGGGCTGTCACGGAAAGCCTGGATCGAGGCGTACTCCAGCGGGTCGAACCGCTCCCACAGTCCTCCCGTCGAGCGGAAGTCCGGTATCCCGGAGTCCACGCTGATCCCTGCCCCCGTCAGCGCAACGCCATGCCGCCAGCGAACCAGCGCCTCGGCTGCTTGCTGGACCAGCTTCTGCGTCTCCTGCTCCATCAGAGCACGATATCCTCTTCCACAAGCCGCCGGCCATGCCACAGCTTGAGGCGTGCACGCGGGACGTCCCCCTCGTACTCGATGTAGACGTAGGTCTGGAGCAGGCTCCGACCCATCGCGGAGATGTGCAGGTTCGTCGTCGGGATCCATGATCCAGTGTTGAGGTAGGTCTTTCCCGGCAACGGGTGACGCCCCATCGCGATATGCGTGTGGCCGAAGACCACGGTATGGATACCCTCGTGCTGCAGCACACGCCTGGCCGCGTCCTCGAGGGTCGGGAAGGGGCTGAAACCGAGCGTGATACGGATCGTCCTGAGAATCGTGATCCGGCGCTGTCGTAGCCGGCGGAACCGGGCCCTGATGGTCGCCACCAGGAAGTACCAGATGCCAAGCATCAGCGCTCGGAAGTCGTGCCAGAAGGACCACGAGATCGCGAGTCTCAGCGGCCGGATGCGGTTGATGTAGGGCCGACGTCGCTTGACCCGCAGCAGGCAGTTGATGAACATGTCGCTGCCCCACGGCAGGTTCAGCACCGGCTCCGGGAGGCCCTTGGTGAGGAACATCTTGTGCGGGTCGATGCGGTTGCCCCGCTCGTGCTGGTTGCCATGCTCGATGTGGACACCGTCGAATCGGTAGTACTCATGGATGAAGCGGATCCTCGGGTGGATCCGCTCCCTCAACAGCTGCTGGACATCTTCCCACAGCAGGTCCTGATCATGGTTGCCCACTATGAAGGCGACCTGACGATGCTCCGCGTCGGCGAACGTGCGCATCGCCTGAAACATCGCCCGGTGTCCCTCGATCGCGCGTTCGATCTTGGCCACTGACTTGCGGGCCGAGATCAGATCGGCGTCGGGGTCGTTGGGGTTGACGGCCAGCCCCTCGAAGAGGTCGCCATTGAGGATCAACTCGACCTCGACCTCGACAAACTCCCCGGTTCGGTAGAACTCCATCATGTCAACAAACGCCTGGTCGCTGATGAAGTCCTCGAGGTTGTTGACCACGCCCTCCGGAGTGGTCCGGCCGAAGCCAATGTGGAAATCCGAGACAACCAGCTTGATACGTCTCATCGTCCGCCGGCCTCGGCGGAGGGGGCGACCATCTCGTCGGCCCCCTTGAGGTAGCACAGGCTGTTCTTGTACGCCCCCAGGCCCCGCTTGATCACAACAACCAGCGCTGCCGCCGTCGGCACCGCGAGCAGAATGCCCACGAACCCGAAGACCGACCCTCCCAGCATCAGGGCCAGCAGGACCCCCACCGGACCCAGGCCGGTCTTCTCTCCGACGATCCTCGGCGTCAAGACGAGCCCTTCGAGGGTCTGAACCACCGCGAACACGACACCGACGCCCAGCATCTGACCCGGGCCACTGTACTCCAGCAGACAGACCAGCATCGCCATCGTGAGGCCGATCACGACTCCCACGTAGGGGATGAAAGCCAGCAGCCCGGTCAACACACCGATCAGAACCGCCATCTTGATGCCGACGATGGAGAGCCCGACCGCGTACATGATGGCCAGTATCGATATCACCGTCAGCTGGCCGCGGATCCAGGCCGCAAGGACGCGGTCGATCTCGCCCGCCGTCGCACGGACCCAAGGAACGTGCCGCCGCGGGATCAACTCCTCGGCGCTGAATAGTATCGAGGGGAACTTGGGCAGGAAATAGAACGTGAAGACCGGGATCAACACCAGCGTGGCCATCCCCGAGAAAATGCCAGCCGTCTTCCTGGCAACTTGCCCCGCCACCCCCCCCAGGGGCGCGGCTGCCTTGGTGACCACCGCCTTGATGTCCGCACCCAGCTGGTTCACCAGCTCGTGCAGACTACTGGGCACCTGGAGGTCAAAGGTGTCGCTCAGCCAGGGCACAACTGCATCACGCATCTTCTGTAGATAGCCAGGCACCGACTCCGCGAAGGCGTGTATCTCGCGTACGAGCACCGGGACGACCAGCAGGAAGAGCGCAGTGGCAAACAGCAGCGCCACGACGAAGAGCACCAGGGTGCCCAGCCAGCGCGCGAGTCCGAAGCGACGCTGCAGCCACGAGACCACCGGATCGAGGAGGTATGACAGCACGAGCGCCGCAGCGACAGGTGTGAGGACCTGCCCCAGTCCACGCACCACGACATAGACAGCACAGAAGACCAGGCAGTAGAACACCAGGTGCCACAGCGTATGGCTCCGCTTCACTCGCTCTTTGCATCGCAGGGACATCGACGACCTCCTGGGCCCCCCTTCGACGCGGCAAGCGTGGTCGCGCCGTCCAAGACTACCGTCTGTTCTGACCGGCGTCATCTTTATGTGGTCTTTCGGTGCCTTGACTGGTGCGGCCCGCGCGCTCAGAACGGCTGCTTGCGCAGCTTCACCGCCAGCTTCTGCTGCACGCCTCTGGCGATGGTGATCTCTGCCAGGTGAGCGAAGTAGCCGTCCTTTCGCAGCTCGATTCTGTGGACACCCTCGGGAAGCTGCATCGGACGCCCCTTCAGACCTCCTGTCGTCCCCAGGTACTTGTCGTCGACAAAGAGCATCGCGTCGGCAGGCTCGCAGGCGACCACCATCCCACCCAGCGGCCGCGACTGCGGTCTTGGTGCCCTGGGCCCGCACGCCGCAATGAGCGCCACGGCCAGCAGGACCGCCCCCACCACTCTCACTGGGTGACGCTCATCCACAACGAACCTCCACCTTCGCTCCGGACCTCGAGTCGGAAAGTCTTGAATTCGCGTGCCGGTCCTCGCGTCCCTGACGGGGCGCTCCGGGATGCCGTGTCGCGCGGGATGAAGCTGCGGAATTCCGGTCCTCGCGCCCCAGCGGGGCGCTCCGGGATGAAGCTGCGGAATTCATGGCTCGCCAGCAGTGAGGCCAACTCTCGGGATGTTCCCCCGACCACCCTGAACCAGACCTCCCTCCGCTCGAACCTCCGTGGGGTCACGCGGCGCACTCCGGGCACCTTCCGCTCCATGAAGCGCTGGATCGCCTGATGCTGCCGCAGTGATGCGACCCCCGAGACACGTACCACCTGCTGTCCCTGCCCCCTGGGCCAGTGACGCTGCAGGGCCTGGACCACGAGCGACGTCGCGCGCTCCAGGGTCTGGCGGGCGGCCATGCGCTGCGCCTCCTCGAGCGTCGCTGCAACACCCCAGTCCTCCTGTGTACGCTCGAGGAGGAGGGCTGCCCCGACGTTCTTCAACGCCAACTGCATGCGCGAGTGGGCGCCAGCGAGGCCAAGCCCACGTACGCCCTCCGCCTCTCTCACCGTCAGTCCCACGACGAGCTCGACCCCGCAGCCGGACGCGTTGGATGGGATCGAGAACCCTGCCGCAGCCAGGCGCGTGCGCATCAGCGCCGCGACGCCGGCAATCGACGACGGGCGGACATCCATCCGGAGACAGACCGCCCGAACCGTTGTCGGCGTGGTGCCGACATCGCCCTCGCCGAGCAGCTTGCGCAGATCGGAGAACAGGCGCTTCGAGTCGAGCTCGACCGCCACACGAACCCGGAACATTCGACCCTGCTCCCCCTCCTCCAGGATCCGATACCTGCGGACATAGAGAGCGTCTCGCCGGTACACGGCCCCCCTCAGGATCGTCTGTCGCTGCTCCAGTTTCTCTGCCGGTACCACCTTCGCCACGGCGGCGGCGACGGCGTTCTGTCGGGCCAAGGCGAGCGCCCGACCTCGGGCAGAGACCAGGTTGCCCCCCACGACCGGAACCTCCCCCTCACCCTCGACCTCTGTCTGCTCCGCCCACCCGCCCCCCCGGACCGTCGTGCCGTCCGGCTCGCCCTCGGCAGCGACGGAGGCCGCCCAGAGCAACAGGCACAACCCCCAGACGTGTTTGGTCATCAGGTATGGCTTGTCCCGACCGGGGTCGGTGGTCAGCGAAGGATGAAGGGATAGGTGATGGTGATCGCTGCTCCCTTGAACTGGTCGAACTTGGCCGACTTGGCGGCAGCCTGAACGCAGGCCCCCGTCGGTGTACCGGCGAACATCCCGACCACCCTCGCCGTCGAGACTCTGCCGCCGCGGGAGATCTTGACCTGCACATTGGCCATGCCCGGCACCTTGTACCGATCGTAGCAGCCCTGCACCTTGGCCTTGATGGCGCGCATTCCGCCCTGGATCTGCGCCCGCGACAGCGTCTCTGGCAGATTGGAGTCAGCAGCGGGGGCGGCGGCTGCGGCCCTCTTCGACTTGCCCTTCTTGCGCGACCCGACAGCGCCATCGATCAGGTCATCCAGCGCATCATGCTTGCGGCCTGGCTTGGACTTGGTCGAGCCCCCTCCCAGCAGATCGTTCGAGGGGTTGCGGCTGGCCACGTGGCTCGGCTTCCTGGCGCCGCCGCTCTTCCCTGGACGCGTTCGGTGGTGCCTGCGTCCCTTGGCCGTCGCCTTCGCCTTGGGCTCCTCCGGTTTCGTTTCGCCAGTCGTGGTGTTGGCCGTCCCGGCCGGCTTCTCGGGTGTCGTCGTGGAGGTGTTGGCCGGTGGCGGCTGGGCGGGCGATGCTGGCTGGGCCGGCGTTGGCGTCGCGGCGGCGACATAGACCGGCTCGGGAGGCCTACGCAACGTCAGCACCAGCACCAGCGCGACAACGGCTCCGACCAGGACGACGCTCCCGCCGATAATCGTGGGCAGCAGCCACCCGGGACGATCGTCCGACGCGGCGGGGATCAAGACCGGGGCGGCAGCGATCGGCGCTGCGAATCCGCCCAGATCGGGCAGCCCGTCGTCCGTCGACGGCGCCGCGGGAGCAGGACCGGCTCCGGCCATGGACCTGATATCGATCAGCCCCGAGCCGTCCGAACCCGAAGGAGCTGGAGCTGGAGCCATGACCCCAACCCCGCCTCCGCCTCCGCCTCCGCCTCCGCCCCCAGGCCCCATGGCCAACGCCTGGAGGTTCGAGAGGCTGAACAGAACCGAGTTCTCGTTGCGGGCGCCGGTCATCTGGGCGTTCGCCGGCTCGGGTTCGTCTCCCTGCGGAAAGAGCTGCTGTCCCCCGTTTCCTCCAGTCGCGCCGCCGAACAAATCGCCGCCAGCCTGTGCACCAGCCTGTGCGCCAGCGTCCGTCGACATCGCCCCGGGTGAGGCGAACAGCCCGCCCTCGTTGGTGCTGGCCGCTGGCGTTCCGTATCCCTGGTCCGCCGCCTCGCCGGTCCCGAACAGATCCCTCCCCGGGTCCCTCCCCGAGTCTGCAGCGGGCGCTGCAGCGCCAAACATGCCTTCAGATTCCGAGTGACCGCTCCCGGCGGCGTCCGCCGACCAGCTGGCAGCCGCAGCTTGAGGCGCGTCCCACGATGCCGCAGCTGCGCCTGGCGCGCCTGCTCCCTCACTCCACTGCTGTCCATCGTCCGCTCCGGCGTTCCACGCCTGCTCCTGCGGAGCGTACCCTGCGGCAGCCGCCGCGGCTGCCTCGGCGGCTGCGCTGCCACCAGCCGCCACCATCGTGGACTGGGCGATATCCGAAAAATCGTCGACCTGGCTAACCCTCATCCAGTCGGAAAACCCTTCTCGCCAGATGTAGGTGTCTGCGTCGATCTCCCCGCGTGCGTAACGGTCACGCACCTCGGCGGCGGTCATCGGTCCAATTTGCTTCTGGTCAACCACGAGATGCCAGGTCGGGGCTTCGCCGAAGTCCTCCCCGCCGCCGCCCTCGTAGGCAGCCTCCCCAGCACTTGCCAATCCCTCCGCCTGCGGCTGGTTTCCACGCACGACGATGATGTTCGAGCACTTCTTGCACCGGATCTTGAAGACCTTGCCCTTGACCTTCTCGTCGGCAATGGAGTACTTGGTTCTGCAGTTGTCGCAGATTATCTTCATCTTCCTGCCTCTTCCCCCTTGAAGCTACCCGAACCCTACGAGACTCCAGGTAGCCGGTGTACCAGGCGGTATTATAGTAACTGGCCCAAATAGTTGCAATTGATGCTGGGGCCTCCCGATCCGCCCCCAAGGCGACCCCACTCTGCCTGGCTGTCTGGTTTGACACGCCACCACAGGGTTCCTCTTGGCAAAAAGTGATCCCGCGGGCCATACTACCGAGTGATTGGGCGTCTTATCAAGGTCTGTTCCCTCCCAGGGCCGACCGAAACCCAGTGAACTGGCAACCCCGACTCCCGCTCCACCAGCTCGACGTAGCGGCGTGCACCACTGGGCAGCTCTTCGAAGGTCCCAGTCCCCGTCAAATCCCCCTCGAAACTCTCCACCTCCATCAGCACCGGGCTGGCCAGAGCCAGATCGTCGGGATCGGTCGGGAAGTGATCAACCCGTTCGCCACGGATCTCGTAGGCGGTGCAGACCGAAAGTGGCTTCATCCCACTCAACACGTCGAGCTTGGTCAGCGCAAGCCCCTGGAGCCCCCCGACTCTCGTGGCGTACCGTAGCGCAACCAGGTCCAGCCATCCACATCGCCTCGGACGGCCGGTGGTGGCCCCATACTCCCCTCCCTTGCGTCTGAGCGATTCTCCTTCGAGTCCGCTCAACTCGGTGGGAAATGGTCCATCGCCCACGCGCGTGACGTACGCCTTGGCCACACCGGTGACGTGATCCAGTCGATGGTGCGCAAGACCAGCGCCCGCACAGACCCCGCCAGCCAGGGTTGTCGACGAGGTGACGAACGGATAGGTCCCATGGTCCAGGTCCAGCAACGCACCCTGCGCGCCCTCGAACAGGAGCCGACGGCCTCGCTGGGATGCAACCTCGAGAAACAGCGACGTGTCCGCTACCATCGGCGCCAGCTGCTCCGCCTGTCGACTCAGGTGCTGCCACAGCGGCTTGAGCTCGAACGGGCGGCCTCCCAGGGACGCGACCCGCTGGTTGGCGTCCGCAAGCGCCGCTGCAAGTCTCTGCTCGAGCCTCTGCGGCCGCAACAGGTCCCCTGCACGCAGCCCGCGACGGGCCGCCTTGTCCTCGTAGGCTGGACCCACGCCCCGACGGGTGGTCCCCAGCGCCCCGTCGGTCCCTTCCCGCAGCTCGTCCAGCCGGCGATGGTAGGGGAGAACCAGGTGCGCCTTGCTGCTCAGCATCAGCTCCCTCGCCTCCAGATCGACAGATGCCTGCCTCAGGTCGTCGAGCTCCGACAGCAACGCCTCCGGATCCACGACCATGCCGTCACCGAGAACGACGCAGACGCCTGGGCGCAGGATGCCGCTGGGGATGAGGTGCAAGACTACCTTCTTGCCCTCCACCACCAGCGTGTGGCCGGCATTGTTGCCGCCACCGAAGCGGACAACGATGTCGGCCTGCTCGCTCAGAAGGTCGACGATCTTGCCCTTGCCCTCATCACCCCATTGCGCACCGATCACCACCAGGTTCGCCATGGTATCTACGCCCTTTCCGCCGGCTCTCGACCGGCAAGACAAGGATGCTTGGCAGCTTCACCGTGGATTTTCAACGTCCAAACTCAACGATCGCCGAGGATCCTTGCCAGCTCCGGCGAGTAGACACCCGGCGTGGTCTCGATCAACAGCGGCGGGAGCTCCTCTTCCGGCTCCTCTCCGCCCACGATCCCCTGCAGCAGAGCTCGGCTCCACCGGCGATCGGGGAGCGGCCGCACCCGGCGCACGGTCCGCGGCTTGAGGCCGTGTCGCTTCATCGCCTGGCGGGCCTCATCCAGCCGATGTTCTGCGTGGATCATCACCAGCGACCCACCAGGCTCGAGCGCACCCGCGCTGGCCTGGACCAGATCCTCGAGCGTGCAGGTGACCTCGTGCCGCGCCAGCGCCACCTGAGGATGGCTGCTGACCAGTCCCGTCCCCCGTCGAAAGAAGGGCGGGTTGCTCACCACGAGCTGGGCCGAGCTGGCCAGCCACATCCCGGGCTGGCGCAGGTCGCCGTGGACCACATCAACCCGCCCCTCGAGGCCGTTGTGTCGTATGTTCTCTCGGGCCGCCTCGACCAGCTCCTGTTGGATCTCGACCAGGAGCATCTGCTGTGCGAGGCCGCGCCTGGCCAGCAGCAGCCCCACCACGCCGCACCCGGCCCCCAGGTCCACCGCCCGTTCGACCGGCCGGCCGACCACGCCGGCGAAGTCGGCCAGGATCACCGAGTCTACATTAAAGCGGTAGCCGCGCCGGGGCTGGGCCAGCACGATCTCGCCACGGCAGATGCTGTCGATGGAGAGATCGCGATCCACTGCTCAGGATCTCCCGGGGAGCACGGCCGCCCCCTGCCGCAAGACCACCGGCGAGGTGCCAGGCATCACCTCCACCACGGTGCTGGCTTGCTGGCAACGAGGTCCTCCGTCCAGGACCAGTCGAACCCCCTCGAGGCAGGCCCGGGCGGCATCCGTGGCGGGAGGCGAGCCAGCCAGGTTTGCGCTGGTGGAGGTCAACGGCCGCCCGACCTGGCGCACCAGCGCGGAGGCTATCGGATCGGATGAGATCCGAACACCGACCCCGCCTCGCTCGTTCACCACGGCGCCGGGCAAGCCACTGGCCGCAGGCAACACCAGGGTGAGCGGTCCCGGCCAGTACGTTGCCATCAGCACCCGCGCAGCGGGCGGCACGCTGGCAACCAGGCGCTCCAGCATCTCCACGCTGTCGACCAGGACCGGTATGGGCTGGTCCCCCTGCCGTCCCTTGATCCGGGTCAGCAGGTCAACCGCGGGCTGGCTGAGGGCATCGACACCCAACCCGTAGAGCGTCTCCGTCGGGTAGCCAACAACCTGCCCCGAGAGCACGGCTGCCGCGGCCCTGGCGATGCCCTCCTCATCGGCCGCGACGATGTCGGTGATGGGGCTCATCGAGATCTCCAACTAGCCCCGGCCCAGCGCCCGGTGGCCTATGTCCCGGCGATAGTGCACTCCCTCCCACCGGATGCGCTCCGCCGCCTCGTAGGCCAGTGTCCGGGCCTGCTCGATCTCCGCGCCCAGGGCGGTGACTCCGAGGACTCGACCGCCGGCGACGCGAAGCTGGGCCCCCTCCATGGCGGTCCCGGCCTGAAAGACCACCACATCCTGCAGCGCCTCCGCGGCGTCCAACCCGCGGACCGGCTGGCCCTTTTCATGGCCGCCGGGGTAGCCTCCGGCCGCCATGACCACGCACAGCGCGGTGCGGCTGTCCCACTGTGGTGCGGCGGCCGGCAGCCTGCCACGCGCCAGCCCGTCGAACAGCGGCACCAGGTCATCCTTGAGTCGCACCATCAATGGCTGCGTCTCCGGATCCCCGAACCGACAGTTGAACTCCAGCACGTTGATCCCGTCCTCTCCCACCATCAACCCGGCATATAGGATCCCGCGAAACGGAGTGCCCTCCTGGGCCATGCCGCGCACGGTGGGCCTGATGATGGTCGACAGGATCTGCTCCTGCCGGGCCGGATCCAGCACGGGCGCCGGGGAATATGCCCCCATGCCGCCCGTGTTGGGGCCACTGTCACCGTCAAAGACCGCCTTGTGATCCTGGCTCGACGCGAGAGGACAGATGGTCTCCCCATCGGTCAAGACGATGAATGTCGCCTCCTCGCCCGCCAGCCTGGACTCGACAACCACCCGCGACCCGGCCTCTCCGAGCGATCCGCGCAACAGATCCGTGATCCTGGCCTTGGCCTCGGCCGCGTCTGCGCATAGATAGACCCCCTTGCCGGCGGCCAGGCCATCTGCCTTCACCACGCGGGCCTCGGCATGCGAGTCAACGAACCGATGCGCCGCGTCCAGCTGCTCACCGTCGAAGACACCAAAGGGCGCCGTCGGTATGCGGTGTCGGGCCATGAACTGCTTGGCGAAGGCCTTGGAACCCTCCAGCCGCGCTGCTGCCGCACAGGGGCCGACCAGCAGCAGGCCCTCGGCCGCAAACCGGTCCTGGATCCCGGCGCAGAGGGGCGCCTCTGGACCAACCACGGTGAGATCTACCCGTTGCTCGCGGGCGAAGCCGAGCAGGCCCTCGATGTCAGACGTGCCCAGGGCCACGTTGGTACCAACCCGACCGGTGCCTGGATTGCCGGGCGCACAGAACACCTGGCGTACCAGGGGGCTCTGGGCCAACTTCCAGCAGATGGCGTGCTCTCGCCCCCCTGATCCAACGACGAGGATCCTCATCTCTCCCTCCAGTTGTTTGCTCCGCCCGCCCGCCCCACCGGACTGCAGTTGCTAGTGCTCGATCCCGAAATTCCGTACCCAGTCTCGCCGGCCCTGACGACCGCTGGCTGCGTTGCTCGGGCTCGAAATACCGCAAGTATTACTTCGCCCTCACGTCTTGCCAGCGGCCGCCATTTCTCGCCGATACTGGGCACGTTCTTTCGGGTTCGAACACTAGTGGCGAAAGTGCCGGATACCCGTGAACACCATCGCCAGTCCGTGCTCATCCGCGGCGTGGATCACCTCCTCGTCCCGGATCGAGCCACCGGGCTGGACCACCGCAGTGGCCCCGGCCGCGTGGGCCGCGTCGATTCCGTCGCGGAAGGGGAAGAAAGCATCCGAAGCCAGCACGCACCCCTCGAGCGGCAACAGGGCCTTGGTCGCTGCGAGCTTCACCGAATCCACCCGGGACATCTGTCCCGCGCCGACGCCCACCAGCTGGCCAGCCCCGGCAAAGACGATGGCATTGCTCTTGACGTGCTTGCAGATGCGCCAGGCGAAGTCCAGCGCGCGCAGCTCCTCCGGCGAGGGCGGACGCCGGGTCACGACCCTGGCGGCGCTCAGATCCTCGATCGATCCATCCATCTGCTGGACCAGCACTCCACCTGTGACGCTGCGCAGCTGGAATCCGTCGCGGCGCGGCTCCACCGCCGGGTAGCGCAGCAGGCGGAGCTTCTTCTTCTTCTTGAGGATCTCGAGCGCCCCGGCCTCGTATCCCGGAGCCACGACTGCTTCCAGGAACATCTCCTTCAGCTCCCGGGCCAGCTCCTCCGTCACCGGCACGTTGCAGCCCACGATCCCGCCGAACGCGCTGACCGGGTCGGTGGCCCGCGCCTTGCGAAAGGCCTCGACCACATCCCCATCGGTGGTGGCAGCGCCGCAGGGATTGGTATGCTTGAGGATGCAGACGGCCGTGTCGGGCAGCTCCAGGATCAGGTTCAAGGCCGCGTCTGCATCCAAAAAATTGTTGTAGCTCAATTCTTTGCCCTGCAACTGCTCACAATCCACTATAACAGGCTGGATGCCCGCTCCATTGGGCTGTCGGTAGACGGCGGCCTGTTGATGTGGGTTCTCGCCGTAGCGCAGCGACTGGAGCCGCGACAGGGGGAGGGAGAGCTTCGGCGGGAAGATCTCGTCAGTTCCACGGCCGAGATAGGACGCGATGGCGCTGTCGTAGGCCGCCGTGTGAGCGAATGCCTTCGCCGCGAGCCGATGGCGCAGATCCTGGCTGACCGTCCGGTCCGGCCCGTCCAGCTGCTCCAGCACCATCCCGTAGTCTGACGGATCCACCACCACCGCCACTCGTTCATGGTTCTTCGCCGCGGCCCGGATCAATGAGGGACCCCCTATGTCGATCATCTCCACCACCTCGCTCCTCTGCGCACCCGGGCGAGCAGCCGTCTCCTCGAACGGGTAGAGGTTGACCACCACCAGATCGATGAATGCGATCTGCTGTTCCTGCAGCTGAGCCCGGTGGTCGGCGGTGTCCCGCCCGAGGATCCCGCCGAAGATCCGCGGGTGGAGCGTCTTCAACCGCCCACCGAGGATCTCCGGGAAGCCGGTGTACTCCGAGATGGGTGTGACCGGGATCCCCAGCTCCCGCAGATGTGTCGCCGTTCCGCCCGAAGACAGGATCTCGACACCTCGCTGCGTCAGACCCCGGGCTAGCTCCTCCAGTCCCTGTTTGTGATACACACTCAGGATTGCACGCTGAACGCTGGCCATGTCTCCCTCCGGCAGCCTGTGGTTGACGAGACCCGGCTCTATGCCATCGGGTGCAATACGTCAAGTGGGACCCGGCGCCACGTGCGCTGGATCGCCATGGACCGCGCAGGGCATCGCGCCAATCCAGAGGCGCTGCGGTCGATGCAGCGCGGCGCTGGATCGCCATGGGCCGCGCAGGGCATCGCGCGGCGCTTCCCTCGCTCAGTCCCCCCTGACCTCGCTACGCCGCGCGAATCCGCCCCAATGCTCCATCCTGCCACCTCGCCGGTGGCGCTGCGGCCGACGCGGCGCTCGAATCCCGAGCCCTGCGCGGTCCATGGCGAATGCGGCCTGGAGGCAATCTTGTCGGTTGGGGAGGATGCTCGCGGCGAAGGTGTGGTGGGGGCAGACTGGGCGTCGGAAGCGCCGCGCGCCGCGCCGCATCAGCCGCAGCGCCTATCGCCTCCGGCCCATGGCGCTCGATCAGACACAACGCCTGGAGTTGCGGCTCTTCTATGCACCCGACAGCAGACGATCGGACTGCCGGATCAGGATCCCGGAGAGATCCCGTCGCCTGCCGCCGTCATCTTCAGCTTGAGCAGGCCCCGCACCTCGACCTGGCGGATCCGCTCCCGGGTGAGATTCATGATCTCGCCCACCTCCTCCAGGGTGATCCCGCCCCGCCCCGCGACGTCCAGCGCGCAGGTCTCTTCCATCTCCCACACCTCGAGGTGAGGGAAGTTCAACTTGATCGACCCCGTCTCGGGATTGACGTCGAGGTAAAGGTGATGCTTGCAGCTCACGAACGGGCACGGGCGCACTCCGTGCTGACATTCAGCCCGGGACCTGGGGCGGTCGTAGTCCATGAACTGGGCCAGGAGTGCTCCCTGGCGCATCTCCTCCCGCGTGAGCCTCTTCATCGCGATCGTCATGCTGCGTGGACGGGTCCGCCGACGCTGGCGTCTCCGGACCTTTCGGCTCACCTCGGGGGCTTCGACCTCCTCGCGCTGCTGCTCATCATCATCCGGTTCCACGGTCAACAGGCTCTTGTGATCCATGCGCTCCTCCTCGACAGGCGGCTACCTGGCTGGACGTGACAGGTCGTTGGGTGAGGACCCGCCGGCTGCCTTCTGCGTCTTCGCGGGCCAAACAACTTGCGATTCAATCTGAGCGATCTGGCGCACCAGCGCGCTGGCAGTCTTGCGCGCGTTTGTGATCTCCCGGTCCAGGCTGCGGCGCCTGGAAGCATCGAAGCGAGGCTTGGCAATCTCGCGCTCGAATCCCTTGAACAGGTCGTCGATCGCTGCCTCGACCTCCTCGACCTGTCGTTTGAAGTTGGTGAAGCTGCGCTGGATCTCCTCGATGGTGTAGCTGCTGGCCATGAGCTTCTTGATCGAGTTGATCCGCCGCACGGTCGCGCAGGGGTAGATCCCATGGGATCCGCGGTGCTTCCCCTTCATCCCCACTCGACGACAACGGGGGAGCAGACCCAGCTGCACGTACTTGCGGAATGTGGCCTCGGAGAGCCTGGCTCCCCTCGCCTGGAAGATGTTGACTATCTGGGCGCTGGTCAGACCGTCCGGATGCGACTTCTCGATCTGGACAAGATCGCGCTCCGAGAGCAAGGGCTCTTCTGACATCGCCAGCGGCTGCCTTTCTCGGTCCTGCTCGCGCGCGGATCCAGCTGCGGATACACGGATCCACCCGCAGAAAAAAACTGAACAAGGCGAACGGCCTTATATTCAGTGTTTTCTACTCAAAAGAAAATAATGACAGGATTATATTGATTGTTGGAATGTGAATATATTCTACTGAATAGAGCATTGCAAGTAAAAAGTGAATAAGGATGGTGTTTTAGCCACCGAAACATCTGATCGTTTGTTCAGGATTGGAGCGCTACGGCCCGCCGGGCCGGCCAGCCAACACCGAATCAGTCCCAGTTCTTGCGCAGGGTGACTCGCCTGTTGGCTTTGATCTCCACGGTTTCTGTCAGCCGCCGGTCTAGCTCCGGGTTGAACAGGTCAACCCGATGCCTCCCGACCGTGAGACGAATCCCTCTCTGCGGTGTGTTGCCGAGTTCCTGACCATCCACCCTGACCACCGCCCATGGAGAGACCAGCACATCGAGCAGACCGTATCCCGCCTTGCGCACCGCTGGACGATGTGGCGCGACCGACCGGGCACCATCGGGTATTGACCCTCGCTTCGCGGGTACGACAAGACGATGTGGGGCGCTGCCGTCGGCCCTCTGCACTCTCACCTGCTGGTCCGGAGGGGAGGCGTCCGGAGTCGCTTCGGCGCTCAGATCGAATCGTACCCGTCTGTGAGCAACGGGGACGTTCTTGCGCGCAGTCCGATCGCCAAACCGCAGCTCGAGGTCGAGCGACGCCCCGACAGCACCGTTCAGCTCCTTCGGAGTCCGT
>Ga0180009_10003742_pt1 | contig 17123 bp, 20 predicted proteins | sample OS_PC_MetaG_FD_123537 | JGI IMG/M metagenome (GOLD analysis project Ga0180009, IMG submission 123537) | Groundwater microbial communities from the Aspo Hard Rock Laboratory (HRL) deep subsurface site, Sweden - OS_PC_MetaG | ecosystem: Environmental > Aquatic > Deep subsurface > Groundwater... | reverse complement strand
CCTTGGGGTGACCAAGGACATCCGAGCCAGGGTGCTCAATCACGTCGACGGTGCTCGCAGCATAACCGACGCGGTCTATAACCAGCATGAGTTCTGGTCCGAGAAGCGTGTCGCGATGGAGCTATGGGAGGCGGACCTCCTACGCATCGTGGGCGGCTAGAAGTGGTGCCTCTGGGGTTGCAACACGGTCAGTCCTAGCCGGCTGATGGGTGACTTGCCGCTCACGCTAGCATGGGGGGCGGTGCCAGTTGTAGTGATGCAGCCGCCTTGGCGGCTCATCTCGACGCTGGTCCGAGGTCTCGAAGGCGGACGCGTAGGCCCATTCCCGAAGTGACGACTGGATGAAGCGCTCCGCCTTACCGTTTGTCGCCGGGCAATCGGTGCCGAGTTCGCGGAAGCGGGTGACGCACTTGGCAACCGTCTTGGGTATGGTGCTGAACCGGCGGGCGGCTTGTGTTTTGGTGAGGCCGCCGCCAACAACGGCGCGCACCATTCTGCTCTCGACCTCGAGGCCTCAGACGTGCATTCATGTGAACGTCCATTCGGTTCTCCTGAGAACCACTGAAGTCTCGCAACCGCAGCTGACCTCCTCCGGACTAAATGGACAACCTCCTGAAAGTTCATAACTAGCCGCAGCAGCAACCCTTTTTTGGCTTTTGAGCTGACGTCGTATTTCCGCGTTCGTGCTCATGGACCGTCTGCTTTGTGTCGTCAGGCTTCTTAGAATTTTCGGCGCGAGATGACACATTTTCGATATTGCTGCAGCAATCACCCTCATCTGGATGTTGTTTCTTCAGCGGCTTCTGAGGTGTTTGTTTTGGCATTTTGGATTTCCCTTTTTTTACTGGGCTATTCTGCTGCTATTGGAAGATGCTTATTGGGTCCGTCCGCTTCAGCAATGCAAAAAGCTGGCTTTTCGGCCAGATAGTCTCTCGTTAGCGGTGCGGCGTCCTGGCGTTTGGCAAGCTGGATCTGGAATACGACGTGGCCGTTGTGCCGGAAGGCCAATTCGCTGGCGATGAGATAGTAGCGCCACATTCGGCAGAAGCGTTCATCGTAGAGCTCCCTCACGCGTGCAATATTGGTTTCAAAACGCTCGCGCCAGGCTTTCAGCGTTTCAGCATAGTGAAGTCGCCAGACTTCGATATCCGTGACGTAGAGGCCTGCCCTCTCGATGACGCTCAGGATTTCCGAGAGGGCAGGACTGTAGTCGCCAGGGAAGATGTACTTCTCGATCCACGGGTCGGTGATGCCCGGACCATCGGCGCGCCCTATCGTATGCAGCAACGCCACTCCGTCATCGGCGAGCCGCTTGTATATGGAATCGAAGAACTGGCTGTATTGAAGCACCCCGACGTGTTCAAACATGCCAATCGACACGATCCGATCGAATTGACCTTCTACGTCGCGGTAGTCCATGAGCTCAAATTTAGGGATTGTTTCCAATCGTTCCTGTCGTGCGCGTTGTTCGGCGACACGCAGTTGTTCTTTCGAAAGTGTGAGACCGGTAACCTTCGCTCCATACTCGCAGGCCAGATGAAGACCGAGACCGCCAAAACCACTGCCGATATCGAGAACACGGCAGCCCGGCTTCAGGAGTAGCTTTTTTGCGATGAGCTGCTTCTTATTCCTCTGGGCAGTCTCGAGCGTGTCATGAGGCGATTGAAAATAGGCGCACGAGTATTGCCGGTCCTGATCCAGGAATAGCTCGTAGAATTCGGGCGAGAGGTCGTAGTGGTGGGCGACATTGGATTTTGATCGATTAGGCGTGTTGGCTTGCGCTAAGCCCCGCATGTGTCGCCGCAGGAGTGAGAGGCCTCTAGACGGCAGCGTTTCCGGACGCCGCAATAGGTTCTGCTGCAGCAAGGCCAGCAACCCATAGAGATCGTCGTTATCGACGGTTAGGGTGCCGTCCATGTAGGTTTCACCGAGCGCGACATAGGGGGCGGTCACCAACTTGAAGAGTACCGACTGTTCCTTTAACACGACCGCGATCGCCGGCGCCGAACCGTCGCCATAGCTTTCTGTTTCTCCGGTAGGATAGGTGACTCGGAGGTCGCCTATTTTGATGAAGCGCCGCAGTTGCCAGGATAGGAGCTTTTCAACCGCCGTTCGGGCAACGGGCTCAAAGTCGCTACGTTGGGTTAATGCGTTCATGACATGCAACCACTCTGTCGAAGTTGGAGTGCCGTTTCTCTAAACTTGGCAAGTGGGCGCCCAAGTCGGCACCGTTGACTTGCCAGCTGGCTCGACTGACTCAATAGACGACATTATGAGTTGGACGTTACAGTTCGCTGCCGCAGAGACGGTCTGCGCGATTCTGCAAGTCCACGCGTAATAGCCGAGCCATCTCAAACAACGCGCGTAAATCGGCAAACACTGAGCGTCCGTCCGTGGCCACACCGACGGTCCGGGTTGTTTCAGTCCATTTTTCACTGAGCCAGCAAGGAGATCCGGATGGTCATTGCAATGTTTCTGGCCGTACTACTGGCGATATCAACGTTCTTATTTCATTTTGCTGTTTTGCGCTGGTTGTCAGGAAGCTTGGCCCGTGTACCCATGACCAATGGCATCCGCATCCTGGTTATCGTGCTTGCGATCCTTGCAGCGCATGTTGTCGAAGTCCTGATGTACGCAGGCGCGTTTACGTTGGCTGTCGAGGTTGTTTCGATTGGAGGCTTTGGTGGGCGGGGGGCAGATACCCCGCTCGACTATCTGTATTTCTCGATCGTCAGCTTCACTTCGCTTGGGCTAGGCGACGTCTATCCATTGTGTCATTTGCGGCTACTCACAGGTATTGAGGCTCTCAACGGCCTACTGCTCATCGCTTGGTCAGGATCGTTCATCTACACGGCAATGGAGCGCCTTTGGCCTTGGGAGCCTTGCGCTCAGCCGCAGAACCGAAAAACAGACAAGTGAGGACGGCCTACCCTTCAGCCACCTCAGGCACTGCCCTCTGTTTTTTCACCGCAAAGCACCAGGCCGACGCCGAGGAGCGTAAGCAGTATGCCTGCAAACTGGTAGGAATTGAGTGTCTCGCTGAAAAGCAACCAGCCCATGATCAGGCCAAATATCGGGACCAGAAAACTGAACGCGTTTGCACGGCTGAGCTGAGTTTTTTGGAGAACTGAAGACCACAACCAGTAAGCCAGTGCAGTTCCGGGAAGGCTGACGAAGACAAGAATGGTCAGGAATTCCAATGACCATTTTACCTGGGTCGGATCTTCTGTGAGTGAGGCAAGTAGCGCGAGCGGAATACTGCCGATCAGCATTTGCAGACCCATCCCCATGAGCGCGTCGATCTCACCGGACAACGTCTTGATCACCACGTTGCTCACCGAAATTCCGGCCGCGGCGAGAAGAATGTAGGCAATTCCCAGCAGGAAATCGTCCTGTCCACCAGCGGAAAGCTGAGGCGTGCTGATTACGAAAATGCCAAGGAAGCCAACGCAAAGCCCTGTTTTTGCCTTTAGGCTCAGAACTTCATTTAAGACGAAAGCGCCTAGGCCGGCCGCCATGAGCGGCTGCGCGTTCGCGACGACCGTGGCGAGGCCTGGGGAGACAAACTCCGCAGCATGGAACATGCCGAGAAAACCGAGTGATGTTGCGCCTATGCCGACAATGCTCAGTTTTCCCCAAAGTCTCACATCTCGAGGAATTTTCTGACGCAGCCAGATTGCGATCGCCGCCAGTGTCAAGCCAGCCAGGCCTGCGCGCAGCGCGGCGAAAGTAAGATGGGGCGCCAGATCGATACCTACTGCGAGTGCGGGAAAGCAAGAAGCCCAAAGCAACATCACGAGCACAATTTGGGCGACCGTGAAACGGCTCAATATCTCGATTTCCTATCTGCGAGTAGTCTGGATAGACCACAATGCATACACAAGATTACGGCCACCGAACAGTGTACTCCTGTCACGTGAGGCGATAGCATTTTAGCATGACGCCAAAGCTGTCGGTACTCTCGGTGGCGACAATAGCTTACTTGGGTACGGATCGAATGCGTTTCTACGGACCCCAAGCCCAAGCAACGGTCCGAGCAGCTTCGGAGCGACCAAGGTGCGACTCAACGGACTTGACACCATCGACGTTTTCAGCCGCAATCCGGGCGGCGCGCTGCTCTTTGTCTGTCTCGACGTCACCCAAAAGGTGGACGCCACCATCGTGAACGGTGACGTTCATGAGGGCGACGTGGAGGCCGTCGATATCGGCCAAGGCTTGCATGACATTCCCACGAAGGGCCCGATCATCAAGATTCGGCGATGACGCAGACTGTGCAGTCGTTGCAGCAAGGCCATGAAGTAGATTAGCGCGGCTGACAATACCGACCAGCTGGCCGTTGTCGACCACCGGAACACGTTTGATCCTGTTATTTTCCAACAGCCTCGCTATGTCGGAGACCGCTGTGTCCGGTGTAATGGAGATCACTTCGCGCGTCATTACATCTGAGGCCTTGCGCCCTTCGGTCTTGACGAATTCGGAGACGTTCTTGTGAGGGGCAGAGAAAACTCCGAGCCACCAGGACCCTTTCGTATCGGTCTCCCCTTCAAGTCGGCGCATCAAGTCGCCTTCACTGACGAGCCCCAGCAGGTTTCCCGCGTCATCGACAACTGGCACGGCGCTGATCCCATGCTTCAGGAGAAGATTGGCGACATCGGTGATGCTGCTGTCGCCTCCAACCGTGATGACTTTTTCGGTCATGATATCGCTGGCGTGCATTGGAGTGCTCCTAGTCTAGAGGATAAATCCGATTTCCAAGTACATGCCAGCTTTCGATTTTCCATCACTCCTTTCGGAGTTCGAATTCTCTATCCGTAATGGCAGTGCGGTTGATTTAGGAACCGATTGCGTCTCCGTCAAAGCCGGCCTGTGCGAGTAAGACGACAATGAGCAGCGAGCGTTACACGATCGACAAAGAGCTTCGGTAACGATGACCACCGCTAAACGTCCTTTGCAACAGCGGATCTAAACGCGGAGAAGACCATGACCCACAGCGACGAGAAGCGACCAAAAAGCGATGCCGTGTACTCGGTGATGGTAGAGATCCAAAAAGACATGTTGCGCATGCTCACACGTCGGCTGGGCAACCCGGATGAGGCCGCCGACGTGCTACAAGATTTCTACGCCAAGGTCTTGGCTCGGATGGGTGATGTGAAGGACACGGAGAAACTTCGAGGCTGGATGCGGCGGGTACTCGAAACAACTCTGATCGATTACTACCGGGCTCAGGGTAAGCGGCGTAGCGGCGAGGCCGAGTTTGGACGCCTGGAGCAAGGTCTGGAGCGCAGTGAGGATCCCGACGACTTGGACTTTGCGATCTGCATGTGTCTCTACAAACTGTTGCCGACCTTGAAGTCAGAATATGCCGACGTGTTGTGGCGCGCAGACCTCATGGGGCAGCAGCGCGAAGAGATCCTAGCCGAGCTTGGTCTTTCAGACAGCAACCTGCGGGTCCGGTTGCACCGCGCGCGGCAGGCGCTGAGGCAGCGTCTCCAAGAAACCTGCCAAGTCTGCCCAATTCATGGTTTTTTGAGCTGTGGCGATGACTGCGTGATTGCTGACCAGGCAAAACGCGCGAAGAACCGTTCCTGACTGTAACGATCGCCAAGGCCTTCCGTCTATCTATTCACAAGTTCGCCAGCAACCGGCCGTGTCTGCAATTCACGTTGGCATGCGGCAAGGTTGTTCGGCCAACCATCGCGGAGGACAAGAACCATGGACGTCGTCGCCTATTTTTTAATGTGGGCCGTGATCGGTTACTTCCTCATGCGTGTGGGTTGCGGCGCCCATGCCTCAGGGCATGGCCATAACCATGGTGGTGCGAAACGTGACCACGCAGCGCATGGCGCGAACGGGCAACCCTCGGATTTGAAGTGGATTGCACCGGCTCAGGACATCGACCCTGTCTGCGGCAAGACCGTAAGCACCGACAAGGCCAAGTCGAGCGTGCATGACGGCATCGTCTACTATTTTTGCTCGCGAGAATGCCGCGAAATGTTCGAAGCCGCACCCGATCAGTACGTTGGTGCCCAAGCCGAACACCCAACCCAGCCGATGGAGCTGAGCCATGTCTGACGTGTCTATTTCCACGGTGCCCCGTCGACATGCTGGAACGGCTCTGCCCATTGAGCAGGCGCCCAGGATTCCAGTGTTCGCGTTCGGCATGAGCCTGGGGCTATTTTTGGCCGTGACGTTCGCGTTGTGCGTTGGTTTTGATCTTCTGTTTCCCGGTCAGGCCATGTACGAGAGTTGGTTGAAACTCTTGCCAGGGTTTACCTGGCTGACTTGGCCAAGCTTCTTTCTCGGTTTGGCTGAGAGCTTCGCATACGGCTGGTACATCGCACTCATCTTCGGGCCGCTCTTCAATGTCTTTTCCGCAATGAGTTGGCGTGGAGGTCGATCATGACCGTCGTGCTGAAAACGGATGGCGTAGAGCCGGTCGAAAAGCGTCCGAAGAAAAACTCCAAACAAAATATTACTGCATCTGTTGTTCCGACCACGGCAATCCATCAACAGGGTCCAGTGACCGAACTGCGTGGCAACGATCTCTTTCGCTACCAGGTAGATGTTTGGCAGCGGAGCATACTCTTCTGGGACACCCTGAGACAGCGCGCCAACAACATGCTTGAGCACGAGCGTGCCGGGCTGCCGCCCGTTCTGGACTTCAAGTACGAGATCATTCTGGATGCACGCAACTTTGAAAAACCAGCAAATTATGCGCTCCTGCGCATCACGGAAGTTGGTGAGGATTGCTGGGAGGACTGCGTCGACCCGGACAAGCCGCCAGTGATTGTTGTCGATCCACGTGCCGGACACGGGCCCGGAATCGGTGGCTTCAAGCAAGAATCCGAAGTCGGAATGGCGCTACATGAGGGCCACCCCGTCTACTTCGTTGTGTTCTTCCCGGAGCCGGCCCCAGGTCAGTCGCTGGCAGATGTCCTGCATGCATTGCGGCGCTTTGTCGAGGAGGTTGCCGGCCGCCATTCTGGTACACCGCCCGTCCTCTACGGCAATTGCCAGGCGGGCTGGGCCGTAACGATGTTGTCGGCAGACTGCGAGGGGCTTGCCGGACCAGCAGTCCTAAACGGTTCGCCATTGTCCTACTGGGCGGGCGAGTCGGGTGTGAACCCGATGCGTGTGTCGGGTGGTCTCCTCGGGGGAGCATGGATAACGCATCTGATTGGAGATCTTGGGAATGGCCGGTTCGATGGCGCTTGGCTTGCCCAGAACTTCGAAAACCTTAAACCGGAAAAAGCCATTTGGGAAAAGTATGCAAGCCTGTTTCATGGCGTCGATACCGAACGTGATCGGTTCCTTGAATTCGAGCGCTGGTGGAATGGGTTTTATTTTCTGAGCCGCGAAGAAATCTTGGCAATCGTTGAGAATCTTTTCATCGGCAACCAGTTGGAACAGGGCCTCATGCGCGTATGCGAGGGCTGTATTGCCGACCTGAGGCGGATCCGCAATCCAATCATCGTATTCGCTTCCTATGGCGATAACATCACCCCGCCCCATCAGGCCTTAGGGTGGATTCCAGCGGTTTACAAGGATACCAATGAACTCAAGCAGGCCGGCCAGAGGATCGTCTATCTAACCAATCCGCACGTCGGCCACCTTGGCATCTTCGTTTCGGGCAAGGTGGCCCGTTTTGAACATCGAGCCATCCTGGAAAGCCTCGACGAGATTGAGGCACTCGATCATGGTCTCTACGAAATGAAGATCGATAACCCATCGGGCGACCCAGATTGTCATAAGCCCGACTATTCCGTTCGCTTTGAGCCACGACAGGTCGGAGATCTGAGGGCGGATTATCCGCGCGCCGCGTTCGAGAAGGTACAGCGGGCCTCAGAGTTCAATGAGACGATGTATCGGACATTCGTTAGCCCCTGGGTGCAGAGCGCATCGAATCCTTGGGTGGCCGAATGGTTGAAGTGGATGCATCCCATGCGCACCAGCCGTTATCTGTTCTCGGAAACATTCAACCCTTGGATGCGCGGGGTTGCGATCCTGGCTGAGACGATCGCGAAAGACCGAAAACCATTCCCCAAGGATCATCCACTCATCGAAAAGGAGCGACAGATGTTTGATGAGGTCAGCTCCACGATCGAGCGCGCTCGTGTTGGGCGCGATGCGGGCTACGAGCAGCTCTTCAGCTTGCTCTATGGCGGACCTGGCAGCATGGAGCCGAGCATCCGGCCTGACGGCGACTTGGCAGAGAAAGCCCATGACAACTAGGCCCCTGATCTTAGTGATCAATAGCGGCTCGTCGAGCATCAAGTTCGCTGCGTTCGATGTCGAACGGGAGGAGCCTAAGCGGGTGTTTGCGGGGACACTTGAGCGAATCGGTCTTGACGCGGGGCGGTTCGTGGCAACGGGCACGGGCGGTGGCGTGCTTGTCGATCAGGGGCAGGAACTCCCCAACCACGTCGTTGCATTGGACCTGCTTCTGGGATGGGTCGAGAACAGCACGTCGCAAGCGGAGATTGTCGCGGTTGGGCATCGTATCGTCCATGGCGGGCCGGACTGCGATTGCGCGCTACCGGTCACTCCTTCCCTTGAGGCGCGATTGAAGAGGCTTATCCCGCTTGCGCCATTACACCTGCCGCACAACCTCGCCGGTATCACGGCAATCCGGTTGCGCCGACCAGACCTTATTCAGGTCGCTTCCTTTGACACGGCATTTCATCATGGCTTGCCACGGGTGGCACAAATGACGGCACTTCCGCGCCGGTTCGAAGGTGATGGCATCAGGCGCTACGGCTTCCATGGACTATCCTATGAATACGTCATCGAGGAGATTAGACGTCGGGACGGGCCGGCGGGAGCAAATGCAAGAATCATCGTCGCACATCTTGGTAACGGTGCTTCGATGGCAGCCATAAAGAATGGGCAAAGTGTTGAGACCACGATGGGCTTCAGCACGCTCGCGGGCCTACCGATGGGGACGCGCCCTGGCGGTCTCGACCCTGGGATCCTGCTGCATCTCTTGATCGAGAAGAAGATGAAACCGGAGGCACTGCAGCACTTGCTTTATGAGCATTCGGGACTGATAGGGATCTCCGGCTTCAGCCGTAGCATGGCAGACCTTATCGAGCATCAAGAGTTGCCAGCAGTGCGGGAGGCCATCGAATATTTTTGCCACCATGCCCGACGGCATCTGGCCGGTCTTACCGCCTCGCTCGGAGGACTCGATCGCGTGGTGTTCACGGGCGGCATCGGTGCCAATTCGCCTGAGATCCGAGCGCGCATTTGTGAAGGGCTGGACTATCTCGGCATCATTATTGATCCGGATCGTAACAAGGCCAGGCAACGGGTCATTTCCGCGGAAAGTATTCCAGTACATATCGAGGCCTTCAAGACCGACGAGGAGTTCGTCATCGCTCGGCATGTTCAGGGCACACTGCGTAAATCGAAGCTGGCTGGAAAGGCTCATGCCCATGTCTGAGAGCCCCGCCAATCTGGACGAGTTGATTGGGCGCGCAAAAATGCGTCCAACTATCCGCGTCGCTGTCGTCGAGGCCCATCAAGCCCTCGTAGTCAAGGCCGTACATGAGGCAACGTTGCTTGGACTGATTGAAGCAACACTCATTGGCAACCGCGATGCGATCCTGAAATGCACAAAGGATGTCGGACTGACGATTGAGGCTGACTAAATCATCGGCACAACGGACGCTGCTGCCGCTGCTCGCAAAGGCGTCGAATTGGTCAAGTCTGGCCACGTCGATGCGGTGATGAAGGGAAACATCCACACCGATATCGTCATGAGGGCGTTGCTCGATTCCAAAAGTGGCCTGAGGGTTCCATTCCGGCGCGTCAGCCACGTTTTTCTCGTCGATGTGCCGACCTACCCAAAACTCCTGGCGGTGACCGACGCGGCAATCAATATCGCCCCCGATCTTATGGCCAAGGCGCAGATCCTCGAGAACGCGATCGAACTGCTTCACCTGATCGGAGTTGAAACACCAAAAGCCGCGGTACTTTCCGCCGTCGAGACCATCAATCCGGCCATTGTCTCGACATTGGACGCAGCCGGCCTCACGATGATGAGCAGTCGGGGACAGATTGCGGGCGCAATTGTCGATGGTTCATTTGCCTTCGACAACGCGATTTCAAAGAGAGCAGCACGCGAAAAAGGAATCGTCTCAGAAGTTGCCGGAGATGCCGACATCCTTCTCGTGCCCGATCTGATCTCCGGAAACATCCTGGCGAAGTGCCTCGAATATCTGGCCGGTGCAACAGCGGCCGGCATGGTGATGGGGCTGTCCGTGCCCGTAGTTCTTTCATCGCGCGCCGATCCTCCAGCTGCACGTCTGGCGGCATTGGCGATTGCGGTATTGATACACCGCGTCGCGCGCGATGAAGTCAGGCCTGAGCCGGAGGAGGGTTCGGCAATTCATTGTGCGGTTCAGCCCGAGAGTGCCTGCTGCCGGGTCGGAGTGTAACCCATGCAGGATGTACCAACGAAGAGAACCAAACAATTGGCCAAGCTCCCGCCCTGCCATGTCGTCGAGACGGATTCTCCTATCGCTCTTGATCGACCCACGCATGCTGCACTCGGCCGATTGACAGGCGGCATTTCACCGGTCGCACTTAGCCTTGCCTATTCCGACTGGATCCAGCACCTCATGCTGTCGCCTGACAAGCACATCGACTTGGTTCTCAAGGCGCAACGCGCCTGGTCGCAATATCTCGGATACTGCATAAGGTCGTGCGCTGATCCCTCCTGTGCCTCCTGCGTTGCTCCCTTGCCGCAGGACAAACGCTTCAAGAATGAGGCCTGGCAGGCTTGGCCGTACCTTCAGATTCAGCAGGGATTTTTGTTGACGCAACAGTGGTGGCAGGACGCCACGACAAATATCACCGGTGTCTCAAAGCATCATGAGGAAGTTGTTTCATTTGTCGCACGTCAACTTCTCGACACCCTATCCCCGGCGAATTTTCCGGCAACGAACCCCGAGGTGTTGGAGGAGACCGTTGCAACCCGAGGCCAGAATTTCGTGAAGGGTGCCGCGCACCTCATGGAAGATCTGCAACGTCATATACGCAGCAGGCCACCCGTTGGCACAGAAAACTATGTCGTCGGGCGCGATGTGGCCACCACCCCAGGCCAAGTCGTTTTTCGCAACGAATTGATCGAGCTGATCCAATACGCACCAGCAACCGATGTCGTGCATCCCGAGCCTGTGCTGATCGTGCCGGCCTGGATCATGAAGTACTATATCCTCGACCTCAGCCCTGAAAATTCACTGGTAAGATTCTTGGTCGGACAGGGGCATACGGTCTTCATGGTCTCATGGAAAAATCCGGGTGTCGAAGATCGCAATTTCGGCATGGAGGATTATCGAACACGCGGCGTCATGACCGCATTGGATGTGGTGGAGTCGATCTTTCCCGGTCGGCGCATCCATGGTGCCGGCTATTGTCTCGGCGGCACTCTTCTGTCGATCGCCGCGGCTGCCATGGCCCGAGACGTTGATGACCGGATCGCCACCTTGACCCTTTTCGCGGCCCAGACCGATTTTACAGAGGCCGGCGAACTGATGCTGTTCATCGACGAGGCCGAAGTTGGCTTTCTTGAGAGCATCATGGCGGAAAAAGGATATCTCGATTCAAAGCAGATGGCTGGCGCGTTCCAGCTACTACGCTCAAATGACCTCGTTTGGTCCGCCATGGTGCAAAACTATCTCATGGGAAAGCGACGGCCCATGTTCGATCTCATGGTGTGGAACGCCGATGCCACACGCATGCCAGCGCGGATGCACTCGGAATACCTGCGGCAGCTTTTCCTGGATAACGATCTGGCCGATGAACGCTATCGCGCCGATGGGCGGCCGGTTTCGTTGCGAGACATTCGCATTCCCATCTTCGCCGTGAGCACGCTCTCTGATCACGTTGCCCCCTGGCGGTCGGTCTACAAGATCCACGCCCAAACCAATGCCGATGTCACGTTCGTGCTGTCCAGCGGTGGTCACAATGCCGGCATCGTCAACCCACCTAAGAACTCAAAACGCTTCCACCAGATCGCGACACACGATGATCTAGCGGCCTATCTCGATCCTGATAGCTGGCAGGAGCGCGCGGTTCATCATGACGGCTCCTGGTGGCCGTGTTGGCAGGCTTGGCTTACCGAACATTCTGGTGATCCCGTCGGGGCCCCGCCGATGGGCGGAGGCCGAAAGGGTTCCGTGCCGCTCGGCGACGCTCCAGGCACATACGTACTCGCGCCCTAAGGCAGCGAAGGCCGCTGACGTGTCGCCGATGAAACTATGTAAGAAAGGGGGCCTCTGATGGAAGTGATTGATCTAAAAGGCCGCAAAGGATTGGTGGTTGGTATTGCGAACGAACACAGTCTGGCTTGGTCTGCTGCAAAGCACTTCCGCAATGCCGGGGCTGATCTCGCAATTACATATTTGAACGACAAGGCAGAGGCTTATGTTGAACCGCTAGCGAAAGAGGCGGAAGCAGCAATCTTTATGCCGTGTGATGTTGCCAAGCCGGGCGATCTGGAGGCTGTGTTTGCCGAGATCAACGCAAAGTGGGGCCGTCTTGATTTTCTGCTTCACTCGATCGCCTGGGCGCGGAAGGAGGATCTGAACGGCCGCCTGACGGATTGCTCCGCCGAGGGCTTTGCAGAATCAATGCTAATCTCCGTGCACTCCTTTATTCGCATGGCAAAGTTCGCCGAGCCGTTGATGCAGAGCGGCGGCAGCATGATGACCATGAGCTACTACGGCGCCGAAAAAGTCGTCGACCATTACAATGTTATGGGACCGGTAAAAGCAGCGCTCGAGGCTTCCGTGCGCTATCTCGCCCACGAGTTGGGGCGCACGTCGATTCGCGTCAATGCGATCTCGGCTGGCGCGGTAGCAACGCGGGCGGCCTCAGGTATTGAGCATTTCGACGAACTCTTGAACGAAACCGTGCACAAAGCGCCTCTGCGGCGGACGGTGGAGGCGTGCGAAGTCGGTCGCGCAGCCTTAGTGCTGGCGAGCGATTACTCAAGCGCGATTACGGGTGAAACGCTACACGTCGATGCGGGCTTTCATATCGAAGGGATGGTATTTCACTGATGCTGGAGTTCGGCCAAGAGAAAGAATTGACGCGCACAGATCCGGTCTGCAGAAAGACCTTGACGCTGGATCAAGTCGTCGCCCAAGAGGAGCATAACGGGTGGGCATACTTCTTCTGCTCGTACGCTTGCCAAAAGACCTTTCTTGAAGATCCAAAGCATTACGCAACGAATGATATTAATTTGGCTTCAAAGGCTGGCCAAGGCAGTCCGTGACGGCGTTTCCCAATTCGTTCTCGGGCCTCAGGTGACGTTCGATCCAATACTACCGGAAGCCGTAGTAGGCTTGCTGGGCGGATTATTTGTAACATTGTGTAACTCCCGCCACCATCGTGATTGACTCCATCATGAGCTTTTGCTGCTCTCCGCTTGGGCTTTGTTTGGGTGCTGGCTGAACATCGAGTTCAGGCCATTCCTCCATTGCTTATCAGGGGCGAGCCTCGGCGACAGGTGAGGTTGGCGCGCCTGGCACCGATGATGCCTGCAAGTTCCCGTTTCCAGAAATCTCCGCCTGCGGAGTACTGATCTATGTCAACGCCTGCGCGATGGAGACGTGCTCAAATTTAATAGCCTTAAATGGGGTTGGATCGCATGGGCAGAGGCCGCAAGAGGCTGCTGAAGATGATCCTGGTGTTCGCTATCGCGTTCAATCAGCTCGCAGCAGGCTTGGCTCATGCGGGTATGCTGGAAGGGCACAATCATCTACAGCATGATCACGCCTCGGCTGAGCAGCCACATGATCATAGCGTGGCTCCTGTTAAGGGCGGACATGAGCACAACCAAGCCGTGTTGCTGAATGTCGGCAACACGGCTGGTAACGGCATTCCAGCTGGTTTGCCGAACAACAGTCAGCACGATAAAAATCCCTGTTGCGCCGTAGGCTTCAGCCCTTGCGGTGTGATTTTACCTGTTCCGCTTGGCATTCCCAAACCTGCTGGATTGATACTGGCGAATGGTTCTTGGGAACCTGACAGCCCGAAATCTTGGCGCATTGCGCCATTGCTGCGCCCGCCGATTTTCATCTTCTGATCGCCGTCCTCACGCTTGACAGCTGCTCGCGCTGACGTGCGCCCACTCTCGATGGCAATCGAAGAGGGTCGTTCCTAGCCTATCCATGTCTGAAGATGTCGGTGGTTGCGAGGCGCAACAGCGGAACGGTGAATTGCTTCAGGCTGGGCACCCTCGTACCACGCCGACATTCGCGGATAATTGCGCATGGGGCGCACCGGGGATGATGGCGTTGAGGGCTAATTCGGAGCGGTGATCAGAACTCCCCACATCCCGGTGCAGAGCCGGTCTCTCGCAAATCAAAATTAATTGCCCCCCGCCTTTCGGTCCCAATGCGTGTGACCCGTCGGTGGGCCTCCACTACGGAGCACTCAAATGAACACCGCCCAAAAACCAGCACCAAATGAACAACCGTCTATGCCAAAGCCTGGGAGTGTAAGGGACGTCACGGACGAAGCAGTGCCTCTTGATCCGCGCCTGCAAAGGCTGCTCGTGAAAAACCGCAGTAGCTTCCTGAGTTATTTGCTGAGACGGCTTGGTGATCGTGATGAGGCTGAAGATGTTCTCCAGGATTTCTGCATTCGGGTGATCAGGAAAGCCAGCCAGATCAGGGATGGCGGTGCGGCTGAGGGTTGGCTTCGTGCCGTCCTGAAATCGACGCTGATGGACCACTTCAGGAGCAGGTCATCCAAGAGGCAAGCCCACCAGAAGATGGTTGCTGAATGGTCTGCAACGGCAGAGCAACTCGAACCAGAGATCGACGAAGATCAGGCTATAGAAAGCGACGATTGCACCTGTCTTTACGGCTTGTTGCCGAAACTGAAGCCTGAGTATGCGGAGGCAATTACTCTCGTCGATTTGGCAGAGCGGACCCCTACGGACGCCGCCCATGATCTTGGAATCGCGGCCGGTACGATGCGTGTTCGACTCCACCGGGCCCGGCATGCCCTTAAATATGAGCTTGAGCAATCATGCGGCGGATGTCGGGAGCATGGATGCGCCTCGTCGTCAAAAAGACCAAGCTTTTCAACGGGACAAGACGAATTCGTGGGTTGCCAAACCGCCGATGAGATCGAAGTCGTCGGGCAGGAGCGGTGAACAGATGCAAGATCGTAGACTGTAACATCGGCGCCGCTACGGCGTCTTACCAGAGTGCGACCGAAGGCGCGGGCTAAGCCCTGGGACGCGCATTGTCACGTTGATTGGAGCGTGGCGAATAGGAATCAAGCTTGCCAAATGTTAACCGGCTCGAACTGAGGAGAATTCATGACGGGGTTAACCGTATCGAGTTTTGCCTTCGCGGTAGCAATCCTTGTGCTTGCGGGGATGCTGATGGCGCATTTCGGAGTCTTCGGTAGGGCCAGCACGTCGCCGAACGGCGTCATCGTTCCAGCGGTGTCTGGCGAAGCGCTCGCAGGTCAGGCCATTTTCGAAGCAAATTGTGCGTCATGTCACGGAATTAATGGCGTGGGAACGAACAAAGGCCCGCCACTTGTTCACGACATCTACAATCCTGGCCATCATAGCGATGATGCGTTTTATCGGGCCATTCGCAACGGTGTCCATCAGCATCACTGGCCATTCGGCAATATGCCCGCACAGACGCAAGTCTCAGAGTCCCAAGTCGCTCAGATACTGAGTTACGTCCGGGAGCTGCAGGCCGCAATTGGCATACATTACCGACCGCACCGCATGTAGACCCAAACGGAGGGAACCAGGACCGGGTGCCCCCGGGATGCCGACGGTATTGCAAGAATGGAACGCGATCTCTGGTGAATTATAGCTACGGGCTAACGGAGGCAAACTCGCGAGGAGAACCGTCATACACGGCAACGACTTGTTTCATAGTTGGGGCAGTATCTTTACCGGTCCGGTTATCGTGGTTGCGCTGATATTTATTCTCTTCGTCATTTGGGCGGGAGGCAAAAACAGGACGCAGCGTGGGAACGAAAATGCAGTCGGCGATCCGCGAGAAATCTTGGATCAACGGTTCGCGCGCGGTGAAATTGGCTAGGATGAGTATCTGCGCAAGCGCGCAACACTCGAATCTTAGGCGCATCAAGCTCGGCTTGTCTCGCGACGTCCTGCCCAGACGCAAGTCATCGACGATCGGGTCGAGAGGATTGTGCACCGCGTCCGCCTGAAAAGTCGATCAACGATTCAAGTATTCGTCTCTTCGAATGCAATTCCATTCGAAGAGACCAGAAACCTCTCACGCCTTCGACGCTGTAACGCACCGCCCCAGAGCGCGTCTATTGATGTGATTGAGTCAACAGCGCTTGAACTGCGCGGTCGAGCGCGCACGACTTCTGGGCGTGCCTGACGAAGCGGGCGACAAAGGATGGCAATTATGGGTACGGTCGTTGAAATTTCCGGGAACGCCGAAAGGCCAGCCGCAACGGTACAGCGTGGCGCGGCACATCTCGATCTGGCTGTTGGCGGTATGACGTGTCGTCATTGTCCGCCAAAGGTTGAGAAGACCATCCAGGACATCGAAGGCGTCAGTGCGGCAAGGGTCAATTCATCGACCGCAACTGCAAGCATCGACTATGATCCAAACGTTACGTCGGTAAGAGAGCTGGCTGGCGCAATCCGTTCTGCGGGCTACCGTGCCGGCACCGGCAAAACGCGGTTCTTGATCAAAAACATGCACTGCTCCTCCTGCGTGGTACGAATTGAATCGGCACTGCAGATGACGCCGGGCGTCGTATCGGCGCGCGCAAATCTCGGTCCCAATGCTGTCGACGTAGAGTATCAGCCAGAACTGGTGGACTTCGATGGCATTCGGCGCGCGATCGAGTCGGCCGGCCACAAAATCCTCGAGGCCAATCCAGCCCAAGTAAAGGCTGCCGTCGAAGACGATGTCGATCCCGAAGAGGCTGCTCGTGAGGATGAATACCGCACTCTGATGCAGAAATTCTGGTTTGCGGCTGTCGTTTCCGTTCCCGTCATGGTGCTTAGCTATCCCGATCTGATCCCCGGCCTGCGCGACTGGATGCCGATGGGCAGCGAAACCCGGCGGATTGTCTGGGCGCTTCTCGGTGTCTTG
>Ga0180009_10003741_pt1 | contig 17125 bp, 19 predicted proteins | sample OS_PC_MetaG_FD_123537 | JGI IMG/M metagenome (GOLD analysis project Ga0180009, IMG submission 123537) | Groundwater microbial communities from the Aspo Hard Rock Laboratory (HRL) deep subsurface site, Sweden - OS_PC_MetaG | ecosystem: Environmental > Aquatic > Deep subsurface > Groundwater... | reverse complement strand
GTTTTTCCTTCACCGCGCACCGGGAGCTGCGGCTCCTGACCCCCTCTTGCCCGGCTGAGGGCGAACCCGTGCCGGACAAGAAGTTCATCGTGTTCTCGTGGGGGGATTCGGACAGCCCCTACGGCCGGGCCCTGGGGCGGTCGTTGTGGTGGCCTGTCTGGTTCAAGAAGAACGGCGTGCGGTTCTGGCTCACCTTTTTGGAGCGCTTCGGCCAGCCCACGGTGGTGGGGGCCTATCCGCCGGGCACGCCGCCGGACCAGCAGGCCAAACTTCTGGACGCCATCTCCGCGCTCCAGAACGAGACGGGCATCAAGATCCCGGACACCATGAAGCTCTCGCTCCTGGAGGCGAGCCGCAACGGCCGGGCCGATTACGAGGGCCTCTGCGCCTACATGGACGCCCAGGTATCCAAGGCCGTCCTGGGCCAGACGCTGACCACCGAGGTGGGGAAGTCGGGCTCGTATGCCGCCAGCCGCACCCATGAAGCGGTGCGCCGGGACCTGCTGAAAGCGGACGCGGACCTTTTGGCCGAGACGATAAACGCCAGCCTGGTGAAATGGATCGTGGACTTCAACCTCCCCGGCGCGGCCTATCCGGCCCTGTGGTTTGTCACGGACCCGCCCGAGGAGCCCACGGTGCGCCTGGAACGGGAGAAAACCCTGGTCAAAGACCTGGGGTTGGCCGTCCCCGCCCGGTACTTCCGGGAAACCTACGGCCTGCCCGCCCCTGCCCCCGGGGAGGAACTCGCGGGCGACTGACCGGGCGGAGCCGGGAGAGCCGGTGCGCGCATGACCGCGACCGCGCCCGGCTCCGCTCCCAACCGGACTCCCCCCTTTTCCCAAGGGCCGGGAATTCCCCCCTTTTCCAAAGGGGGGCCAGGGGGGATTCGCCGGAGAGCCCCGCAGCCGGAAGAAGGTTCCCCCCCTTGGAAAAAGGGGGGACAGGGGGGATTTTTTTCGGCCATTCCTGCACCCCGGTTTTCATCCTGGAGATGTCTGAAAGCCCATGGAAACCGCAGGGATAAAGGCTTTGAAACAGGACCTCCGAAAGGGGAAAACCCCATGTCCATCCGTGAAGACCTCGCCGCCGGGGACCTGGACCGGGCCCTGGCCACGCTTCGGCAGCGACTGGCCGACCTTGCCCCGGCCATGGAACGCGCCGGGGGGATCGTCCGGGAGAGCGTGGCGGAGAATTTTGCCAGACAGGGCCGCCCAACGCCCTGGAAAGCCTCCCGCCGGGCCGGGGGCAAGGACGGGAACGGCGGAAAAACCCTCAGTCTTTCCGGCCGTCTGGCCCGGTCCATCCGGCAGGCGGTTCGGGGGAATTCGGTGACGGTGGAAAGCACGGCCCCTCACGCGGCCACTCACCAGTTCGGGGCCCGGCAAGGGGAGTTCGGCCATGTGAAGGCCACCATCCGGGCGCATTTGCGAAAGGGCCGCCCGGTGAAGGCCCATACCCGGACCATCCTGGCCCCCTGGGGCGATATCCCGCCCCGGCCGTTTCTTTTGCTCCAGGATGAGGATCGGGTGGCCATCAACAATGCGATCCACGATTTTCTGACGAAAGGGCTGTCATGAGCATTTCCGGTTTGGACGACTGGGTGGAGATCTTCGCGGGCGGCAGGCAGACGGACAGCGCCGGGCGGGAGCACGACGGCGACGCGCTTATCGAACGCGCCGTGGCGGGCTTTGACCCGGCCCGCCACGAGCCGCCCCTGGTGGTGGGCCACCCGGCCATGGACGCCCCGGCATTCGGCTGGGTCTGGGCGCTCCGTTCCGTGATCCGGGGCGGCCGCCTGGTCCTGGAGGCCCTGTTTCATCAGGTGGAGCCCGCCCTGGCCGAACTGGCGGCCGCCGGTAGGTACAAGAAGCGTTCCGCCGCCTTCTACCCGGACGGCACCTTGCGCCACGTGGGGTTTTTGGGGGCCGCGCCGCCCGCAGTCAAGGGGCTGGCCAATCTGCGGTTCGGGGAGGACCCCGGCCCGGTGTTCGAGTTTTTGGAAACCATCCAGTCAAGGGAGGAAAGCATGAGCTTCAAGGACAGGCTGAAGAGCCTCCTCACCCGCGTTGTGGACGAGATGCCCGACGCGGACCCTGGCCAGGCCCCGGTCTTTTCCGAGGCCGAAGTGCTGGCCGCTGCCGACAAGGCCCGGGCCCGGGCCGAGGCCGGGTTCGTCGAGCAGGAGGCGGCCCGGCACATGGAGGAGAAACGCGCCCGCATCCGGGCCCTGGTGGACGAGGGCGTGGCTGCGGGCCGCATCCTGCCGGCCTGGGAGAAGGCCGGGCTCACGGCCTTTGTGGAGTCCCTGGCCGATGGCAAGGATGCCGAGTTCTCCGGGGGGGACGGGAAATCGCCCCTTGCCTGGTTCTGCGAGTTTCTCCAGGCGCTGCCCTTGGCCGTGCCCCTGGGGGAGGTGGCGGTCCATGACCTGGACCCGGGCCCGGGTTCCGGAGCGTCCGCGCGCCTGTCGGCCCTGGTGCGGGCCAGGATGACCGCCCAGCCGGAAAGGAGCTACGCCGCCGCCTTTGCCGAGGTCCAGGCCGAAAACCCGGACCTGGCTTCCGAGTACGCGGCGGATCTGGCTGGCTGATCCGGGAGCGCCTGGAGATGATGATTCAAAGGCAACAAAAACACCCACCGGAACGGAAACACCCATTGGAAAGGAGAGCAGAATGGCAACGGAAAACCGGGTTCTTGACCTGACCTACGAGGCGGCGGAAGACCTGTCCGCCAATCAGTACCGCATCGTGGTCCTGGACGCCGCCTCCGGCAAGCTGCGCAGGCCCGACGCGGCCGGAGACGTGCCCCTGGGGGTGCTCCAGAACGCCCCGGAGTCCGGCCAGGCCGCCGTGGTGCGGCTCATGGGCGTGTCCAAGATCGTTTTGGGCGAGACCGTGGCCGTGAACGAGTGGGTGAAGCTCGAATACGTGGACGCGGACGATGCGGGCAAGGGCCTGGACGCCGACCTCGCCCTGGACCTGGCCCTGGGCCGGTGCCTGGCCGGAGGCGGGGAGGACGCCCTGGGGGAGATCCTGCTGTCCGGAGCCGTGCATCAGGTGAACGCCGCCAGCTAGCCAAACCGAAGCGGCCCGGCAGCCCTCCCTTCCCCAAGGCGGCCCCTTTTTCCAAGGCGGGAAGCCCCCCTTTTCAAAGGGGGGTTGGGGGGATTCGTCCCGGCGTCCCGGCAGCGGGTTTTGCCATGTCTCAATTCCGGGCGGGAGGCTATCCGCCTTTTCCGTGCCGCTTTCACCCAATCCCCCCGGCCCCCCTTTGAAAAAGGGGGGAGTCCCGGCCCGGGACGTCCAATGGAACCCGGGGCGTGAAGCCCCCCCACAATGAAGGAGGTTTGCAATGCCTCAGCCCAACGTGCGGGACCTGGCCGTGGCCGGTCCCCTCCAGAACCTGTCCATCGCCTACCGCAACAGGAGCTACGTGGCGGACCGGGTGTTCCCCATGGTGGAGAACGTGCCCGGCGACGCGAAGATCGGCCGCTTTCTCAAGGGAGCCTGGTTCCGGGACGAGGCCGGAATGCGCGGCCCCGGAGCCCGGGCGGTCCGGGGCGGCTACCCCATGGACATGCTCGACGTTTCGCTCTCCGAATACGCCTTTGCCAAGGAGGTCACGGACGAGGACCGGCGCATGTCGCGGCTTGCCAACACCCCGGCCCTTTCCCCGGACCAGGACGCCATCGAGTTCTGCGCGGACAAGATCGACCTGCGCAAGGAACGCCTGGTGGCCGCGGCCGTGCTTGCCGGGACCTGGTCCGGCCTGGCCGGGGAGGACGCCGAGGGCGGCTGGGCCGCCGGGGAGGGCAACACCTTCATCACGGACGTGGAAACCCGCATCGAGACCATCCGGGCCAACTCGGGGATCCGGCCCAACGTGCTCCTGATCTGCGCCTCCACCCTGGGCCAGGTCAAGCAGGAGTCCACGCTCTTGGACCGCATAAAGTACACGGAACGCGGCGTGGTGACTCCGGATCTCATCGCCTCCCTGTTCGGCCTGGACGAGGTCCTGGTGGGTGACGCCATCTATTCCACGGCCGCCGAGGCTGCGGACGGCTCGGATTTCTCGGGCGCCAACGTCTGGGAAAAGAACGCGGGCAAGGGCTCTGCCTTCCTGTTCCACCGGCCCGAACGCCCGGGCCTGAAGGTCCCGGCCTCCGGGGTCCAGTGCCGGGGCGCCTACGAGGACGCCCAGGCCCGCCGGGTCTCCCGCTGGCGCGAGGCTGCCGAGCACCAGGACGTGTACGAGGTGGCCGAGCAGGTGGACATCGTGGTCACCGGCCCGGACCTCGGGTTCCTCTGGTACGACACGGTGGCGACCTAAAGGAACAGGGGGGCTGCACGAAAAGCCCCCCTTTCCCAAAGGGGGGTTGGGGGGATTCGTTCCGGCTGCAGGGTGCCTGTTTTTTCCTTGCCATGCCGGTTGGCGGAAGATTTTCAGGTTTTTTCAAGCCGCTTCCACCCAATCCCCCCCGCCCCCCTTTGAAAAGGGGGGCGGGGGGGAAAGAGGGGGGAGCTATAGCAAAAGGAAGGCGCGGCCATGGCTTACTGCACCCAGGCGGACATCGAGGAACAGATTTCCGCCCAGGAACTCACGGAACTCACGGACGACCAGGATCTGGGGGAAGTGGACCAGGGGGTCCTGGCCCGGGCCATTGCGGATGCGGACGCCCAGGTGGACGCCCTTTGCGGGCTCCGGTTCCCGGTGCCCTTTTCCCCGGTGCCGGTCCTGGTGCGCAAGGCCTCGGTGGACCTGGCCCTGTACCACCTCCACGCCAGGCGGGGGGGCGCGGCGTCGGCCGAACGCCTGCGCCGCTACCAGGCCGCCCTGGACCTCTTGGAAAAGGCGGCTCAGGGGCTTGCCTCCCTGGGCGGAGACTCCCCGGCTCCGGTCCCGGACTCGGGCCCCGGGGCCACCACCGACCCCGGCGACCGGGTATTCACCCTGGCCCGGGCATCGGCCAACACCACCGGCAGCCTGGACGATTATTAGGCAAACCCCTGGCCGCCCGGAGCCCCACCCGCTTCCAAAGGCCCGATACTCCCCCCCCTTTTCCAAAGGGGGGGGGAGTATCGCAAGGCGGCAAGTGGAACCGGGTGAACCCGGCCCCATCTTCAAGGTCAGGGCCATCAGCACGGCAGGACCGGCGAATCCCCCCAACCCCCCTTTGAAAAAGGGGGGCTCTTTTCCACGGCGCTCCCTCTCCCCCTTTGGGGAATGGGGGTTTTTCCGGGGTGCCCACTTCTCCAAACCCGGGGGACAGGGAAAATCGAATGACCGATACGCCCGGCTACACCATCCAACAGATCGAGGACGCCCTGGTCACCCGGCTCAAGGCCCTGAAGCGGAATGACTCCATCCGCCTCCGGACGCTGGGCACGTACCAGGGCGAGCTGGAGACCCAGGAGGAGGTGGAGGGCCTGACCCGGCTCTTTCCTGCCATATGGGCCATGTACGCGGGCAGCAGCTTCGCCCGGCACGGGTCCCGGAGGATCGAGCGCATGCGGTTTTGCCTGTTCGCCTGCGCCCGGTCCTTCCGGGATGAGGCCGGAGCGCGCCGGGGCGGGGCAACGGGCCCTGGGGCCTACGCCATCCTGGCTGCGGCCCGGGATCTTTTGTGCGGTTCCCGCCTGGGCCTTTCCATCGAACCCCTGTCCCCCACGCGCCAGGAAACCGCCTGGTTCGGCAAGGGGATCTCGGTCTACGTCCAGGAGTGGGAAACCGCCAATTTTCATTTGTTTGAAGGAGACTGATCCCGGGGCGGCGCGTGAAAGCCCCCTTTTCCAAAGCCCCCCTTTTCCAAAGGGGAGAGAATAAGGAGACATCCATGCCTCTTGTCACCCAGCGCGCCCAGATCGCGGCCAAGGTGGAAGCGTCGGAGGGCACGGCCGAAAGCCTGTCCGCCTCCGAGGCCATCCTGGCCGGGGCCTGGGAGTTTGAACCTGAAATCGCCATGACCGCCCGTCCGGCGGCCTCGGCCTCCCTTTCCCCTTTTCCCCGGGTGGCGGGCGGCCGCCGGGCCAAGGTGAGCTTTGCGGTGGAGGTCAAGGGCTCGGGCGCGGCGGGCACGGCCCCGGAGGTTTCCGCTCTGCTTCGCGGCTGCGGGTTTTCCGAGACCGTGGAGGCCGGGGTTTCCGTGGCCTACGCCCCGGCTTCCTCGTCCATTCCGAGCCTCACCATCGGCGCGTATTGCGATGGCAAGCGCTACCTTTTGGCCGGGGCCCGGGGCACGGTGAAGATCGACATGAAAGCCGGGGAACCGGCCCAATACGCCTTTGAGTTCACGGGCACCAGCATCGTTGACGCCGACGTGGCGCTTCTTTCGCCCACCTACGATTCCACGGTCCCCCCGGCCTTCATGAGCGCGAGCCTGGCCCTGGATTCCCAGGCCGCCGTGGTGGAGACCGTGGGCATCGACCTGGCCAACAGCCTGTACCTGCGGCCCTCGGCCAACGCGGCCCAGGGGTTCGTGTCCGCGGTCATCACGGGCCGGGAACCCAAGCTCACGCTGAATCCCGAGGACGTGCTGGTGGCGGACCACGACTGGTGGGCCCAATGGGAGTCCGGAGCCTTCGTGGCCTTCACCGCCACCCTGGGTTCCGATGCGGGCAACATCTGCACCATCACCGCCCCGGCCGTCCAGATCAGCACGATGAAGCCCGCTGACCGGGAGGGCATCCTGATCCAGGAGATGGAATGCCTCCTGGCCGGAGACAACGGCGACGACGAGCTGGTGCTGACCTTCAGCTAGGCGGGAGCCGGAGGCCTGGCAGGGATACCCCCCCTTTTTCAAAGGGGGCAGGGGGGATTGGGTGGAAGCGGTACGGCATTACCCGAAGTTTTCCCGCATCCAGGCGCGGCAGAGAAAAGCAGACTCCCTGGCCACCGGGACGAATCCCCCCAACCCCCCTTTGAAAAGGGGGGCTTTCCGGGCTTTGGAAAAGGGGGGAGCCCCGGGGCTTCGGACACATAAGGAGCTTTCATGAACGCGCGATACCAGAAACGTGAAATTGCCTACCGGGGCCTTACCCGGCGGGAGGTTCGGGGGCTTCGGGAGGAGGGGCTGGACCTCGCCCGCCTCCCGGAGATCAAGGAGCCGGGCGAGGTGGACGAGGCCCTGGACCGGGTGTTTGCCCTGGCCGCGCCGGATGTGGTTGCCGGGGACCTGGACGCCCTCACCCCCGGCGAGGCCATGGACCTCTTTGTCCGGGTGTGCCGGGCCACTTTCCTTTCCCCGGACCAGGAAAAAAACTTCGAAGCGCCGCCGCCGGATGGTTCGCCGGAAGGCTTGTCGACTGCGGCGCTTGCCAGGGAAACGGGCTCGACGAACAACGGCGGTGCCCAAGGCTGAAGAGGGACTGGGGCCCGCCCCTGTTCCGCCGGGACGGGACCGAGGTCCGGTCCTGCCCCATGGGAGACGTGGACCTGGATCTGGCGGCCGAGGCCTTTGAGCTGTGGGCCTGGGCCCAACGGGGTTTTTTGCCTCTGCCCGGCGGCTGGCAGGACCAGGCCGAGCGGGACCTCATGATGATGGAAACGGTTTGGGGGGCGTTTACCGAATGGCGAATCCGGTACGCATCGTGATCGAGGCCTCCTCCCGGGAGGCTGTGGCAGCTTTGGCGGAGTTCAAGCGCCGGGCCGGGGAAGCCTTTTCCGGCGCAGCCCGCTCCTCCGGGACCCTGGACGCGGCCCTGGACCGGGCCGGGAACCGGGCCCGGGAACTCGCGGACCAGGCGGCCGGAGCCGGGGGGGGCGCTTCCCGTGCCCTCACGCATGTCCGGGACCTGGGAGAGGGCTGGGCCGGGGTCGTCGCGTCCATGAGGGACCAGTGGCGGGAGTTTATCGCCATTGTCCCGGCGTTCCCGTCCCTGGGGACGCCCGGCCCGATCCGGGAAGCCGGGGCGGGTTTTCCTGGACAAGACCCCCGGGAAGCCGCGCCGGTCACCGGCTTTTTTGCCTCATCCTCAACCTCAGCCGGGAATTCCGGCCGGGAATCCGGCCCCCAGGCCACGAGCGCTGCCTGGGGCACGGCCTGGGATGAAATCCGGGGAAAGGGCGAGGAAACCTGGGAGGCGATCCGCCAGGCCTCGGACCGGACCATGAAAACGTTCCAGAACTCCGTGGTCTCGGTGGTCATGGGCGCGTCCGGCGCGGGTGAGGCGGTCAAGGCCGTGGTGAAGACCATGGCGGAACAGGTGCTGGGGGCCATGGTGAGCCTGGGGGTCCAGAGGCTCATCCTGTCCAGGATTTCCCTGGGGGCCCAGGCCACGGAAACGACCTCCCAGGTGGCGGGCATGTCCGCCATCGCGGTGGCCGCCGCCCCGGCCGCCGCCCTCACCTCCGTGGCCACGGCAGGCGGGTCGGCCGCCGCCGGAGCCGCCGGTTTCGCGGCCGCCATGGCCGCCATGACCGCTGTCATCGGAAAACTCCTCACCGGTTTCGTGGGGGGAGCAACCCATGCGGCCAAAGGCGGCGTGTTCGACCGGCCCACCCTCACCCTGTTCGGCGAGGAGGGCCCCGAGGCCGTGGTGCCCCTTTCGCCCCATCGCCGGAGGGAGGCCGGGGCTGTGCTTTCCCGCATCGCTCCCCGGCTGTCCGCCGGGCCGTCCGGCAGAAACCCCGGCCCCGTGTCCGTGTCCGTGCATTTTTCCGGGCCCGTGCATCTGGCCGCGGACCGGGAACAGATCCAGGCGGAGATCGGCTGGGCCATCACCGACGCGGTTAGGGGGGCATTGGCATGAGCTTGATCCTCACGGACACGGAAAATGTGACCTTTTACACCTTCCCGGCGGGTTTTGACCTCCACGCCTGGAGGGACCGGGATTTCACCACCCGGTCCAAGATGTTGGAGCGGTTCGGAGCCCACGGCGGCCGGGAGATTTCGGACCGGGCTGTGGAGCCCAGGCGCGTGAGCGTGAAAGGCGCGTTCCATGCGGGCTCCCAGGCGGCTTTGAAGACCTTCCTGGACAGCCTGTCCCAGGCCCTGCACCACAACGGCGAGGCGTACCGCTTCTCCTGGGAGGCGGGCTTTTACGCCAACGTGTCCCATGTGGACGAATTCCGCGTGGACCGGTTTGAGGCGGGGCTCGCCTTTCGGTCCGTGAACATCGAGATCCGGTTCGTTTGCCCGGACCCGTTCTGGTACTCCGTGACGGACGACACGGCCGCCCCGGTCTCCATCACCCAGAGCCCCCAGAACATCAGCTTCACCAGCAGCGGAGGGGTTCCGGCCCCCCTGAAGGTCCAGTGCGACCCCACAGCCGCCTGGGCGGATTTCACCCTGGAAAACGTCACGGACGACGGCAACCTCTTCCGGTACGCGGACAGCGCTCTGGTCTCCGGGACCTGCCTCGTGGTGGACGCCACGGACGGTACGGTGAAGCGCGACGGCCTGTCCACCATCCGGCATTATTCCGGCGCGTTCCTCCGGGTGCTGCCAGGGGAAAACACCCTGCGCTACACCGGCCCCACGGGCGGCGGCATCACGTTTTCCGCCCCCAGGCGGTTCCTATGATTCCCCCCTTTGAAAAAGGGAAGCCAGGAGGGATTTCCTGATGTCCGACATCACGGTTTCCCAGTTCGGGGTTTTCCGGTTTTCCGAATCCGTCCGGTTTTCCGGGACCCTCACCTATGCCGTGGCCGCGCCCTTGTTCCTCTGCGGGCGCCTGGCCCTGGCCGTGGCCGTGTACGAGCCCGGCACGGCGGTGCGCAAGGCGCTCTACGCCTCGGACACGGCGGAGAGTCCCATGGTTTCGGCCTCCTTCGAGCTTCTGGAGAGCGGCTGCGGCGCATTTTGCCTGCGACTCAACCAGCGGCCGGACGCCCTGGCGATCAACCGGGGAGACCGGGTGGAGATCCACCCCATGGGTTCTCCCCTGCCCTGGTTTTCCGGCCGGGTCCTGGACATCCCGGCCGTGGACACGGGCCGGGAACCTTACACCTACAAGGGCCACGGCCATTTTGCGGACCTGGCCCACGTCCTGGTGGACAAGACCTACTCGGGCCGGGCCATCGAGGACCTGGTGGCGGATCTGGCGGCCTCGTACCTTCCGGCCGGAGTGCTCTACCCCACGGACCGGCTCATGCCCCTGGGTTACCGGGTGGATGCTGTTGCAGGAATCCGCTTTGACCGGACCAGTTTGAAGGACGCCCTGGGCAAGCTCGCGGAACTGGCCGGGGATTTTCTCTTCGGGGTGAACGAGGACCGGGAGCTCTTCTTTGCCCCGCGTCAGGGCAGGCCGGTCCTGGGCTGGGCCAACCGGGCCTGCCACTGGGTGGGTCGCAGCCTTTCGGAATTCTCCCTCACGGAAAAAAACGAGGTGGCCAACCGGCTCCACGTGAAGATCGGGGCCGTGAGCGCGGAAAAAGGCAACTTCGCGGACTTCACCGTTCAGGACACGGACAGCATTGCGTTTTTCGGTGTCCGGGAGGCCGTGGTTTCCGCGCCCGAGATCAAGAACGAGACCGACGCCCGCACCTGGGCGGAATTCGAGCTTTCCCGCCGGGCCTGGCCTTCCGTCGCGGGCAAGGCCAGAAACCTGGACCTTTCCGGATGGGTGGCCTCCCGGGACGACATGATCCGGGCCGGGGAATACCTGCGGGTCTCCATGCCGCGGGGCGGCCTGGCCGCGCCGTACCACGAGCCCGCGAACGGCTACTTCCGCTGGGAGGACCTGGGCTCCTCCAAGGTTTACGGCGACAATCACCTGAAGTTCACGTTTCCGCCCCGGCGGTCCGGGCCCCTGGGGCGGGTGGAGGTCCTGGTGCGCAAGGTCGGGAATCCCGGCCCCCTTGCGTTGAACGTGGAACCCGACTCCCCGGGCATCGTGCCCACGTACCAGGGAGGCATCCCCGGTTCGGGCGTGGGCGACTGGTTCGCCTGGGCGGCCTGCGACCTTTCCACCCCCTGCCCGACGCGTTTCGGCACGGACCTTAGGGTGCGGCTCTCGGTGCCCCTGCCGGGCCTGTCCGATTCCTCCAATTACTACGAGCTGCTGCACAGCAGCCATGACGCGCCTTTTTCCGGGGGGTTTTTCCAAAGCAGCGACGGGGGGCTCAACTGGACCGGGGACACGGGCCGGGGAGTCCTCTTCCGGGCCTATCTCACCCATGCCGGCGAGTTCGCCCTGGCCGTGAAAAAGGTGGTCTACACGGCTGACGCCGCCGGGGGCATCCGGGCGGACGTGGACCTGGGCCAGGTGGACCGGCCCCTGGAGAACCGCATCCTGGACATGCTCCGGGCCATCAAGGCCGGGGAACTGCTCGCCCAATCCAACCTGGAGGATCTGGCCTGATGCTGAGACAAGTCCGCAACCACCGCTTCAACCCGTTCACCGGGGCCACGGCCTATTCCGTCATCACGGACGAAGCCCATGCCATCCCCGCTTCCGGGACTTACCAGGTCCGGCTCTTCGAGGTTCCCGATCCGGGCTACGCGGACCCCACCTCCGGCACTCCCCTCTATCTCCGGACCGTGGGGGGGACGGTGTTCACCGAGGTGTCCGGCTCCCCGGGGTTGAACGAGTTCCGGGCGGACCACGCTTACAAGACCGGATGGGTGGAATTCAATTCCGGCAACGCCGGGGCGGCCATCCTGGTCTCCTACCGGGGAACGGGTTCAACGGTTTCGGCGGAGTTGGTGAACAGCCTCCAGCTCTTTACGCCCGCGGCGCCCTTTTTCTCCGGGGACGGGTCGGACGGCGACCTCACCCTCACCGGAAACACCAACCTGGACGGAGAAGCCGGGCAATCCTGCGTTTTCCGGCAGTACCGGAACCTGGACCTGGCGGGTTTCACCCTGGGGCTTTCGTCCGTGAATACCCCTCGGGGCCTGATCGTGAACGTTTCCGGCAACCTCAGCCTGGACGCCACCTCCATCATCACCGTGGCGGGCAAGGGCATGACCGGGGGCGCGGCCGGAAGCTCCTCCTCCCCGGCCGGGTCTGCCGGGACCCCCGGGGCCTATGGCGGCGGGGGCGGTGGCGGGGCGGACTCCACCGGCGGCGCGGGCGGATTCTCGTCCAGGATCGGGCCGGGAGCCGGGGTCGGGGGAATCGGCGGGGCCCCAGGGGACCACAACGGCACGGCCGGAACCAACCTGGTGATTTCTCCGGCGGAGCACTATTGGCGCAGCCTGGTCAACTGCCTGGTCCCAGCCTCCGGCGGCGGCGGCGGGGCAGGGGTGTCCGGTTCGGGCTCCGGCGGGGCCGGGGGCGCGGGGGGCGGATTCCTCCTCATCCACGCCAACGTCCTGTCCGTGGCCTCGGGGGCGGTTCTTTCCGCAGCCGGGGTCAACGGCGCCAACGGTGCCTCGGGCGGTGGCGGAGGAGGAGGGGCCGGGGGAACCATCGTCATCGTGGCCCACCGCATCCTGGGGGACACGGCCGCCAACATCGAAAGCTCCTGCTGCAACGTCTCGGGGGGCACGGGGGGCAGTGAGGCCGTGCCGGGCTCCCAGGGCGGCGGCGGCGCGGGCGCTGCCGGAGTGAAACGGGTCGTGGAGCTGTATTCCTACAACGTTTACTGATGGTCATGCAGAAAGTCGTCATCCCTGCGAAGGCCGGTACCCAGAATTTTTGTAACACATTGAAAAAACTGGATTCCGGCCTTTGCCGGAATGACGGGCTCAGGGGCTTTCGGACTTATTGAATGCCCATCATCCATCCATCTCAAAAAAGGAGGATCGCCATGGCGCTGTATCTGGGAGCGATGATCGTGGGGGCCGGAGTGGCCCTGATCGTGGAACGGCTGGTGAACCACCGCAGGCGGAACCCGGATTTCTGATGACCCATGACCTGGAAATCGCCGTTTCGGCCGTGGATCGCGGGCCTGGCCGGGTCCGGGAAGGCGACGTGGTGGCCGTGCGTCCGGCGGGCGCGGGCTGGGGTTGGGCGGAGTTGAAGACCCGGCTCATCGTGCCCGCCACGGGGATCAGCCTGGCCGAGGCCCTGGCCCTGGCCGAGCCCCTGTACGCCTGCGGGAAAAGGGCGGCCGGCCTCGCGGAGGGCGATGACCGGACCATCGAGGCCAAGCGCCGGTTCCGCGTCCCCCTTGACCTGCTTTTTGCCGGCTGGGCACCGGGCGTGGATCTCGCCCGGCTACGGAATCCCGGCGAGGCCTTCCAGCCCCTTTTGGATTCGGGCGTGGTGGTGGACTTTTCCCAGCGGGTGGCCGTGTGCCAGGACACGCATCTCGGCACTTTCCGGTACGCCAGTAGGAGGACGATCTGATGGCCTCCTCGAGAAAATATCCGGACGCCTTTGTGGTCCATACCTACGGAGGCGCGTCCCGGGCTTATACCTCCCTTTCCTCCTGGGAGGCGGACACGGACCTGGCGGACCTCGCCGCCGTCACCACGGTGGACGCCGACAGTTCCGGCACCAGCCTGTACGTGGCGGACACGTCGGTTTTCGGGGACTGCGAGTTCTCCAGGTCCACCATTATGGTGAGCGGCCAACTTCTCACCTTGGAGGGGGTCAATGCCGGGGTGTCCCTCACGGTGTCCGCTATTTCGGGCACCATTTCCTCCGGCGCGGCCGTGGCCTGCGGCTTCCTCCTGGAACTGTACAACGACAACAGCCCCTACAACGACCGGATCAGCCTGTCCGGGGCCGGGGCCACGTCCTCGTACTTCCGGGTCCTGGCCCCGGCCTCCGGACACGGGCACGACGGCACCCCGGCCACGGGGGTGAAGGTGGATTTCTCCGGCCTCCAGCTCAACCATTACCAGGGTACCTTCGAACTCCTGGAAAACCACGCCCGGGTTCACGACCTGGTGGCCAACCTCTCGGGCCAGGACAGCGCCTACTATCCCGGCGTCTTCACCCTCCAGGCCACGGGCAACCGCATCGCGGGCTGCCTCTCCTGCGGGAGCCGAAACGCCGGGGCCGGGGGAATCGTGGGGTGCAAGTCCACCCCGGCAATGGACGGCGTGGCGGTCAACTGCGTGTTCGCGGACATGGAATACGGCGTGGTCCTGGCGGGATCGGGCTACACCTTCTCCTGCTACGACGTCACGGTGGAGGGCTGTTCGGCAATCGGCTTCTGGCGGGCGTCCACGTCCACGGCCATTGCCAAAAACTGCCTGGCCGAAAACTGCGCGGCGAACTGGTCCGGCACCTGGCTCAACTGGTCCGCGTACCACAACACCAACGATGCGGGCGTGACTTTCGTGAACGCCGCGACTTACGACTTTCACCTGGCTGAAACGGACACCGCCGCCAGGAACCTGGGCCTGAATCTTTCCGGGGACGCGGTGTTCGCCTTTGACGACGACCTGGACGGCCGGCTCCGCAACCCGGCGGGCTGGGACATGGGGGCGGATGAGGCGGTGCTTTCCGCCTCGGTGGCCGATGCCCTGGCCGGGGGGGATTCCCCCTTCACGCCCACCGAAATCCTGGTTTCGGTCCTGGAGGGCCTGGGAGCCTCGGACGCCCCGGCCGGGGCGGCGGTCCTCCTGTCCCTGGTGGACGAGGGCCTTTCCGCCGGGGGAGCCGCCGGGCCGGGTGCGCGGTTTTCCGTCCTGGTGACAGAGGGGGTCTCCACGGCCGATGCCCTGGCCGTGGGCCGAATTCTCCTGGCCCTGGCCCGGGAAGGCATCCTGGCCGGGGAGGTCGGATTTTTGGGCGCAACGGGACTGATCCGGGTCTCCTTTTCTCCCCTGTCGGTGACCGTGACCCTGGTTTCCGGTGCCTTGGGCGTGGATTTCACCCCCCTGGCCCCCGGGGTCGCCCTGGTTGGGAGGCCGGAGGGTTAAGCCCCGGATTCCATCCTTTCACCGACCTTTCACCGAATGCCAGGCAGGGCGCGGGCTTTTTTCTCTGCGTAATCCGCGGATTTCTTTTATTTTCCTAACATCCGCCAAGGGATCGACCCGGCGGGAACGGAGGCGTGCATGGAGCAGAGAGCGAGAATCGGAGGGATCTTCGAGGTGGTTTGCCTGCGGCCGGACGGATTGGTGCGCTGGAGCGAATCCATTCACAACCTGGTGACCAGCGAGGGCCTGGACCATCTCCTGAACGCCCTGCTCCACGGGTCCACCCAGGTTTCGCCCTGGTACGTGGGACTCAAGAACACCGGCTCCGGGGCGGCGGGCGACACCCTGGCCTCCCACGCGGGCTGGACGGAGAACAGCGCCTATTCCGGAGGCTCCCGGCCCGAGTACGTGGAGGCGGCGGCCAGCGGCCAGTCCGTGACCAACAGCGCCAGCCGGGCGTCCTTTGCCATCAACACGGACGGCCAGACCATCGCTGGAGCCTTCCTTGCCTCTGTGGCCTCAGGCACGTCCGGGACGCTCCTGTGCGTGGGGGATTTTTCCGGCGCGAAGAGCTGCGGCTCCGGCGACACGGTGGAAGTGACCTACACCCTCTCCGCCGCCGACGACGGCGTATAACAGGCTGCCCAAACTGGATTTTTAACCGGCTGGCAAGGAGAATCTCATGCCCGTTCGACTCACCACCCATGCCAGGGAAAGAAGCTCCTACGTGGTCCGGGCTTCCTTCACGGACGAGGAGGGCAGCCCCGTGGCTCCCGAGACCCTTTCCTGGACCCTCACCGACGCCTCTGGAGCCGTGGTCAATGGCAGGGATTCGGTTTCCGTGGCCGGGCCTTCGTCCACGGAAAACATTGTGCTCTCCGGGGATGATCTGGCCCTCGCCCAGGGCCGGGACAAGGAAGCCCGCATCCTCACCCTGACCGGCACCTTCCACAGCGACCTGGCCGGTCAGAGCCTGCCCTTTGCCGAGAGCGCCCGGTTTTTGGTGGAAAATCTGGTGGCCCTGAGCTGAAAAAAGCCCCCCTTTCCCAAAGGGGGGTTGGGGGGATTCGCTTGAAGCCGCCAGGATGCTCCTTTCCCCCGCCTCCGCGCCCGGCCATTTTCCCATGAATGCCGGCGCGGAGGCGGACCCGCCATACTCCCTTCCCGCCTCATCCCTTATCCCTTTGCCTCCATCCTCTCCAAAATCCGGTCCGCCACCCGGTCGGCCAGAGCCATGACCGTGAGGTAGGGGTTCACGCCCGAGCTTTGGGGAAACAGGCTCGCGTCCGCCACGAAGAGGTTTTCGTGACCGTGGACCCGGCCCCAGGAATCGGTGACCGAGTCCCCCGGGCCCGCGCCCATGCGGCACCCGCCCTGGGAATGGGCCGAGGACAGGGGCATCTTGTTCCTGATGAAATTCTTCACCGGAATGAATTCCGCAAGATCCCGGCCCTTGATGTCCGCCGGGGTGAACACGGGTTTTTCCGCCATGGGCATGACCGCCTCCACGCAGCCCGCCGCAAAGAACAGCCGGGTGGCCGATGCCTGGGCATGGGCCAGGGCCGCGATGGTGTCGTCTCCGATGGTGTAGTCCAGGATTACGTCGCCCTTTTTGGACACGCGCACCCGGTTTTCCGCCCGGGCCTGGTCGTGGTTCAGGATGATGAGGGTCATGAATTTTTTGTACTGCATCATGACCCGCACGAGGTCCGCGCCCCACAGGCCCAGGTGTTTGGTGGAGATGAACGGGTAGTAGAACGCCGTCTCCATGTAGTAGTGGTGGCTTTGGGAGAAATGGGGCGTGTAGAAGGTCTTGGGAAAACCCCGGTAGTTGGAGATGGGTTCGGGCTGGATGCCGTAGAGGGTCAGGGCCGGGTGCATGGTGAAGTACCGGCCCAGGGCGGGCAGGTCCCGGCCCAGGCCCGAGGCCAGGAGCAGGGCCGGGGAGGCGGGCGAGCCCCCGGCCAGGACCACGACTTTGGCGGAAAGATCCACCGGGCCCGGAGCCCAGGGGCCGGGGGTTGTGCCGGGCGGGGTCTTCTCCACCACGGCCCGGACCCGGTTTTCCCCGATCCCCGTGACCCGGCAGTTGGGGACCAGGACCACCCCGGCCTTTTGCGCCCGGGGAAGCTGGAGCACAGCTGTGCCCTGCTTGGCCCCCGAGGCGCAACCCAGGTTGCAGAAACCTTCCTGGCGGCAGTCCCGGAGGTTCAGGGGGATTTTCTTCAGCGGCCAGCCCAGTTTTTCGCAGGATTCTTCAAAAGATCGGTTTTTGTTGTTCACCATGTCATCGCCGTGCTCGGTCACGTTCAGGTTCTGCTTTAGGCTGTCGAATCGCTGTGCCAGGTCCTACGGGTTCAGCCC
>Ga0180009_10003740_pt1 | contig 17126 bp, 16 predicted proteins | sample OS_PC_MetaG_FD_123537 | JGI IMG/M metagenome (GOLD analysis project Ga0180009, IMG submission 123537) | Groundwater microbial communities from the Aspo Hard Rock Laboratory (HRL) deep subsurface site, Sweden - OS_PC_MetaG | ecosystem: Environmental > Aquatic > Deep subsurface > Groundwater... | reverse complement strand
TTACATTACATTACATGCAAGATGCCTAAGCATAGCCAGGGATAAGTACCCCGGAAGCCCCCCGAACAGCCCTATAATAGGGCATGATTTGGCCTCTTTTTCTGACTCCAAAAACACCCACTGAAACCGGCTATTAGCCGAGAAAAGGTAGCAGGTACCTTTTGAGGGTGTCCATGCGCAAATAGCAAACATAAAAAAGAAGTTGCAAGAAGCAGGGCTGTTACAATAACAGGTTGAGGGCAGCTATGAATAAGGTAATGAAATATTCAGGAATAACGATATTACTATTTTTGGGCTTGTTTTTTTTTGCTGTGTTTGTCCCTCACATTGACCGCGCGGCCCAATTTGATAATGTAATAATGGTCGACAATGAAGTGTATTTTGTGCTAAGTAAGGAGAAAAGGTAGCAGGTACCTTTTGAGGGTGTCCATAGGGGATGCGGTCACTTTAGCCGGCGGAAGACCTCGGCCGTCTTCCCCAAAAACCCGGTCCCGGGAGCGCGCGGGAAATCCGCCGCCGACCCCGACTTTACTATCCTGCGGTTCTAAGCCCAAAGATGGTCAACCCGGCGTTACCCTCACGCATGTTGAGAAAACGCTACTTGTGCGGCCCGGAAGAATTATGAGCATGACCTCCGGTCGCGCGATGCAGGAGTATCTCGTTGATGAACGTCTGGTAGCCGATACCGCGATGTTTGGCCTGGGCGTGCGCCCATTCCAGCGCTTTGGGATGGAGCCGGATATGGACATCCCGGTATTTATCAAGGCCCTTTGGAGGACGCCCCCGAGAAGGGCGCTTCACATGGAAAGTCGTCTCGATGGCTTTTTTAAAAGCCAGTGTTTCCTGCGCCGTGACCCGGCGCGCTTTGGAAAAATCAAATTCCTTTGCTTTCTTCATACAGCCTCCTTTCGCGGCGATTCGCCCGCCGCGCGCTGATAATCCTTATATTTCCTCCCGGCAGACGCATTGTGAACACAATGATCAAAACGTTTTCGCCGGAATCACCGATCAACCATTGCCTGCGCTCATGGGCGGAATGTTTCTCGTCTTCCACTATTAAAGCGTAAGGATCGTCAAAAGCAAATGTTGTCATCTTAAAGCTGATTCCATGCTTGAGGGTGTTGCGTTCCGCTTTTTTATCATCCCACTCAAACTTCATATTTATAGTGTACACTGAAAATCAAATATTGTCAAGGGAGAAAAGGTACCTTTTGAGGGTGTCCATAGGGGATGCGGTCACTTTAGCCGGCGGAAGACCCCGGTAGACCTTGACTTATGACTATATAACCTGTATACTAATATAGAGGTTGGAGGAATATCAATGACCACTCAAATTATCGGTTTGGACCAGGCGCGGCAACAACTATCAGGTCTTGTCAACAGCCTTGAACGAAGCCGGCTTAGATATCTTGTCAGCTCCCGGGGCAGACCGAAGGCTGTCTTGATGAGTATTTCAGATTACCTGATGACCATCCTCAGACAAAAGCGCGCCGCTATTGTCGTAGAGCTCCAACTTGAGTCTAAATCAAAAGGTCGGGATAAAATCACTTCAAAAGAAATCTCACGCGAGATTCGCACGGCCAGGCGTGCTCATTTGGCCGTCTAATGAGCATAGCTCCGCCAATACATCGCGGCGGGCGCGGTCCTGATACGGCGCCTGCGCAGGCATTGTGATCCGCGTAGTTTTGGATACGAATGTTATTGTATCCGGCCTTCTGGCGGCGGATAGTCTTCCAGCGGCAATCTTAGACTTGGCCCTACAGGGTAAAGTCAAGGTTGCTCTTTCACATCCTGTCTTAGCCGAGCTGGACCGGGTGTTGCGTCGGCCAAGATTTGGTTTTGAACCCCGAAAGATTGGAAGTTTTCTTGCCCTGTTTAAGTCCCGGTCTAAATTGGTTTCTCCGAAGAAGACCCTGAATATTTGTCAGGACGACTCATCCGATAATCGTTTTTTGGAGTGTGCGGAAACCGCGAAAGCGGAATTCTTAATCACCGGTAACAAATCTCATTTCCCGCTCCGCTACAGAAACACAGTCGTGGTCGCTCCCAGGGAATTTTGGGAAGCTTATCTCTTGCGAATGGCCCTCTAGTGTCGAGGAATAAGGGGGCGCCCCCGACTGGGCCTCTCGCGGCTTCAAGCCTAAAACCATAAGCGCGGCGTTACCTTATGCGGGCCGGCGCGTTCCCTGCCTGCCGGCAGGCGGGCGCAGCCGGCTGAAAAGCCCTGACAGCTGCGCTGCCGGTTTCTGCATCTTCTGCAATGGGGAAATGAAGGAAGTCAAACAGGTGCATTAACCGGAATTCCCCGCCCGCCCGTTTTCCGGGGCGCACATAGCAAAAGCTGGCATGTGTTCAGGATGATTTATTAAAATAACCATGGTGCGAAAACCCGGAACGCTCCAGGCGCTGCAGCTTGAAAAATGACGGAAACACATGCCGCATATGAGGCGAACCGGCAAGGCGGCAGTCCGGAATCGGCGCACAGCCTTGCAGTTACTTGAAAGGGAGGAAACGACGATGAAAAAGAACTTTGCGGTTTTGGGAGCGGTCATTCTTGTGTCCTGCGGCTTGTGTTCCTGCGTGAGCCTCGGTCGTAAGTTCGACTCAGGCGCAGTGAAAGGGATCGTCGAAGGTAAAACGATGCGGTCCGACATAGAAAAATCCTTCGGAGCGCCGTTTCGGACGGGAGTCGACAGCGGCGATGCGACCTGGACTTACATAAATTACCGCTTCGGACTTTTCGGTCCTCAGAAAGCCGTTGATCTGGTGATCAAGTTCAATGCAGACGGGACCGTCAAGTCCTATGCATTCAACAGCACCGAGTAAATCCGGGGGGAGGGGCGCTCCCTTAAAGGGTTCCCCCACTGTTGCGCCCGCTTGCTTTGGGCCCGTGTTATATATTTAAATATCTGATTATGTATAAAGAGCACTGGGACCTTAAGAAACTGCCTTTCGAAAACACCCCCGACACCGAATTTTTCTTTGAGTCGGAAAAGCATAATGAGGCTTTTTCCAGGCTCGCCTATGTCATAGAAGAAAAAAAAGCGTGCGCGGCTTTGACCGGGGCTTACGGCACCGGCAAGACGCTGGTGTTGAAAGCTTTGGAACGGGAATTCAAAAAAAAGGGGTACGTCTTCTCCTTCGTGAACAACCCGCGCCTGGACGACCTGGGGCTTTTAAAAATGATCCTGCATAATTTCACCGGCCACAATGTGCCGCCGCGAAAGGAAGACGTGCTGATGGGGATAGAAAAATTCCTGCGCGACACCTACCAGGACGGCAAGCACGTGGTAGTGGCCATAGACGAAGCGCAGCTCATAGAAGACGTCTCGGTGTTCGAGGAACTGCGGCTTTTGCTTAATTTCCAGACCGAGACCCGCTTCCTGGTAACGCTTTTGCTGGCCGGCCAGCCGGAACTTAACGGGAAGCTCGACGCCAATAAGCAGTTCAGCCAGCGCATAGTCCTGAGCTACAACCTGGTCCCGCTCGATTTTGAAGAGACAAAAAAATACATGGACCACCGCCTCAAGATCGCCGGGCTCAAGGAAAACATCTTTGACGACACGGCGCTGGAGATGGTCTTTAAACGCTCCGGCGGCATACCCAGGTGGATAAACAATATCTCAAATATGAGCATGCTGACCGCTTTTTCAAAAGGTGAACAGCGCATCAACGCCGAAATAGTTACCGAGGCGATAGAGAGCAGCAAGTAAAAGGGCAAAGCCCTTTTACGCCATAGGCCGTAAGCTTTAGGCCATAGGCTTTTTAAGGAATTTCCTTATAAGCTTATGGCATATGGCTTAAGGCTTATGGCAAGGAGTTCCTGAAAAATGAACATCCTGGGCATAGGCGCTCATCCGGACGATCTTGAATTCGGCTGCGGCGGGCTTTTTTACAAGCTGTCCGCCAGGGGCCATAAAATAAACATGCTGGTCATGACCGGCGGCGACGTGGGCGGCAACGCCGGCGCGCGCAGGGCGGAGCAGGAAAAAGCCGCCGGACTGCTTAAAGCCCGCTTGTTCTGGGGCGGGTTCATGGATACTGATGTTCCCATGAGCCGGGAACTCATCCAGACCGTGGAGCGCCACATAGCGCGTGTGAAACCGGACCTCATCCTGGTCAACTACGGCGACGATACGCACCAGGACCACCGCAATGTCTCAAGGGCGGCGGTGACGGCGGCCCGCTATATGAAGAACATCCTCTTCTACGAAGTGCCCACCACCATGAATTTTGTGCCGACCATCTTCTCCGATATCGGAGACGTGATAAACAAGAAAGTACGGCTTTTAAAATGCCACTGTTCGCAGGTCTATAAGACCAGGGTCAAAAATCTCTCCATCATAGAGAGCGCCAGGAGCGCGGCGGTGTTCAGGGGGTACCAGGACCGCGTGAAATACGCCGAAGGGTTCGTGCCGCAGCGCCTGCTGCTGGACTTCATACTTAAACGAAGCTGCTGAGGCTCAGTAATGAGCAGAAAGGGAAAATTAATCGCCTTTTTAAGCCTTGCGGCGCTGCTGTTCATGCTGCCGCCCGGCGGTTTTTCCGCCTGGACCTGGGTGGAGGGCCTGCGCTGGTTCTACCTTTTCCTTATCGCTTTGCTGATCGCGCTCGTGTTCTCCCCGCTGACCTGCCTGCTCGCGTGGCGCATAGGCGCCGTGGACATGCCGGACGAGCGAAAGGTTCATACGGAACCGGCGCCGCGCATAGGGGGGCTCGCGGTCTACGCCGCTTTTATCTTTACGGTGCTCAGGAACCAGCAGTTTTCAGACGAAGTCCTGGGCATCATGCTGGGCGGTTCGGTGATATTCGCTCTCGGCTTCATGGACGACTGGAAACAGCTGTCCGCGAAGACCAGGCTGGTATGGCAGGCGGCGGCCGCGGTTATAGTGGTGCTTTTCGGTCTGCGTTTCAGCTTCGCGCTGCAATTCCCGTTCGGTTACTGGCTATCCTGCGTCCTTTCCGTTTTGTGGCTGGTGGGCATAACCAACGCTTTCAATTTCATGGACGGCATAGACGGCCTCGCCTCCAGCATGGGCGCGGTCTGCGCGTTTTTGTTCCTGGGCATAGGCTGGAATTCCAGCCAGTATCCGCTGTCTTTCATGTCGGCGGCGCTGGCCGGCGCCTGCGTAGGTTTTTTGAGGATAAACTGGCGGCCGGCCCGGGCTTTCCTGGGCGATTCCGGTTCCACCTTCATAGGTTTCATGCTCGGGTGCCTGGCCCTTTACGGCAGTTGGGCCACCAATAATCCGGTCGTGGCGTTCTCAACCCCGCTGCTGGTGCTGGGCATACCGATCTTTGATCTCATCTATACCACGGTCTCAAGAGTAAAGAACGGACAGGTTAAAAATATCAGGCAATGGCTGGAATACACCGGCAAGGACCATTTCCATCACAGGCTGATGAATCTCGGCCTGAGCGTGGAGGGGACGGTCGGATTTATATTGCTGCTGAATATCTGCCTGGGCCTGAGCGCCTGGACCATGCGGCATACGGTTTCCACGCTGGGCACCTGGTTTTTAATGGCCCAGAGCCTGATGATCTTCGCCATAGTGGTGGTGCTGATGCTTCTGGGCAGGGAGAGGACAAAAGAAAGGGTCTAAGGGTCTTAGGGTTTGAGGGTCTAAGGGAAAACGGTATATGTTTTTTTAGTTCGGTTAACCTTAATCCCTTAAACCCTTAGCCCCTAAAACCCTTAAACCCTACGTCTATGAAAGACACTATAATTATCAATACAGCCGTCCGCATGCTGAACGCGGAACTTTTCCAGCCGTTCACCATCTCAAGCGGAAGCCATAAGGCGCTTGAAAACGCGCTTTTGGGCGTTCAGACCCGGGAGGGGATATGGGGCTGGGGCGAAGCCGCGGTGGCGCCGCATATAACCGGGGAAACCCAGAAAACCACTTACCTGAACCTGGCAAGGACCGCCGAATGGCTTAAGGGCAGGGATATAGCCGATTATATGAAGCTTTTTGTCCGGCTTGAAGGAACTTTGGAGTCGAACCGCGCGGCTTTGGCCGCTTCCCAGATGGCGCTTTCAGACGCCCTGGCCCGGACGCTTAAGATACCGCTGTGGCGGCTTTACGGCGTAAAGCCCGCTCCCGTACGGACGGATATAACCGTCGTCATCGGCGCTGAGGCCCAGGCTTATGAGTTCGCCGCGCGCTGGCGGCGGCGCGGATTTTCAATATTTAAAATAAAGACCGGCTCCGACACGGATTCGGACCTTAGACGGATCCTGGCGGTCAAAAAAGCCGCGCCCGGGGCCCGGATATACCTGGACTTCAACGGCGCGTATGACGCCCGCACCGCGGAGCGTTTCGTGAAACTGCTTGGGCAAAAAGGCGTCAGGCCGCTCGTCATAGAGCAGCCTGTGGCAAAGGACGATGATGAGGGGCTGGGTTATCTCTCAAGGCGGCTTAAGATCCCGGTCTGCGCCGATGAGAGCGCCAGCACGGTGTCCGACGTGGTGCGCCTGATCAAAAAAAAGCGGGTCACGGCCGTCAATATAAAACTTGCCAAACTGGGGCTGCTGCGCGCCAGGGAGGTCTGGGCGCTTGCCAGGGCCGCGGGCGTAAAACTTATGATAGGCGAAATGCTTGAAACGGAACTGGCTTCGGCCTGCGCGGCGCAATTCGCGTCGGGGCTCGGCGGTTTTGACTTCATTGACCTTGACGCGCCGTTCTTTATCAAACAGAAAGTGATGAAAGGGGGGCGGCATATCCTGGCGAACGGGACTTATGACATAAAAAGCATAAAAACCGGCATAGGCTACATGCCGGCTCAGCGATGAAAAATAAAATCCTGTTGTTCGTCTGCGCGCTTTTGTTTTCCGCCGGCGCATGGGCGCAGTACGATTACGCCTTCCCGGAGGATATGGAGCAGTTTGAGGAGGCGCCCAAGAAGGCGGCTGTTCCCCGCTTTTACCGCTACTATTACGCCGTCGGCTGCGGGATTTCCGCGCCGGTCGGCGGGCGCTGGGGGGATAAAGACGCGGGGTTCAGGTCATCCCCCGCCTGGTCCTTCGCGGGCGCCAAAAAAGTTGACGATATCCTGAGTTACGGGATCGAATCCTCATACGACACGGGTCACAAACACAGGACGCTCAATGAGATGGGCGTGCGCCTGTTTTCCTTTACGCCTTTCATCAGGTTCGCTCACGGCTACGGGCGCAGCGCTTATTACGCGATCCTGGGAGCGGGTGTTTATCACTGGAGCCAGCCCGCTTTCGGTTCCGCCGGGACCGGGCGCCCCTCGGATTCCGGTTCCAGCCTCGGCGTCAGTATGGGCGGCGGCGCTGTCTACCCTTTCGGCGGCGCCCTGAATTTCGGCTTTGATCTGCGCTGGCGCCACATATTCTCGGTAAACGGCGCTAATTTCGACGCGGACCTGATCAATAATATCGTTCCGTCTATAATGTTTTATTACGGGTTTATAAACACGCCTTGACAAATCAATGGGTGTCTGCTACACTATGTTGAAGCCGCCCCATCGGGGCCGCTAAATGTGAACTCCCCTAAAATGGGAGAGCGAAAACCCGCCAAAAGCGGGTTTTCGCATTTCCCGGTTTCTTTTTTCCTTAAAGCTCCTGCTCCGTAATTAGTATAATTTATCAATATAGGGTCCGGAACATGGAGGCTTTATGGGTAAATTCGTGGAATGCGTTCCCAATTTCAGCGAGGGCAGGGATGGGTCCAAGATAAACGCGATAGTCGCCGCAGCGGCCGCCGTTCCGGGCGTAATGGTGCTGGATGTGGAAAAAGACGCCGACCATAACAGGACGGTCCTCACTTTTATCGCCCCTTTAGAAACCGCCGTGGAGGGAATGTTCGCGGTCGCCGGAAAGGCCGCTGAACTTATAGACCTTAATTGTCATAAGGGCGAACACCCCCGTATGGGGGCGCTGGATGTGGCCCCTTTCATTCCTATAATGGACACTCCGGTCCAAGACTGCGTAAAGCTGGCCCAAACCCTGGGCGAACGTATAGGCCGCGAGCTCAATATCCCCGTCTATCTCTACGACCTCGCCGCCAAAAAGGACGACCGCAGGGACCTCGCCAAGGTCAGGAAAGGCCAGTTCGAAGGCTTGAAGGAAGATATAGGCAGAAACCCCGACCGCGTCCCGGATTTCGGCCCTAACAAGATACATCCGACCGCCGGCGCCATAGCCGTGGGAGCCAGGAAACAAATAGTCAATTTCAACGTCAACCTCGACACCACCGACATGGAGTTCGCCAAGGTCCTGGCTAAAAAGATCCGGACTTCCGGCGGGGGCCTCCCTAACCTCCGGGCCAAGGAGATATTTCTTGAATCCAGGAACCAGGTGCAGCTTTCCACCGTCCTGACCGACCATAAGACCACTTCCATAAAGCGCGCCATGGATGAGATAGAGAAAGAAATAAAACCCCGCAATATCAGTATTACAAATACCGAGCTCATCGGTCTTACCACGCAGGAAGCCCTTACGAATTACGCGATAGAAGCGCTGAACGTGAAGGATTTTAATCCCGAAACGCAGGTGCTTGAGACAAAGCTCTTAAAGCTTCTGGGCGCCTGGCAGGCGGGCCTGCCCGCCTCCGCCAAACAGTCCGGCGGATCCGCCTCAGGCGGAAAGAGCCCAACCAACGCCGGTTTGGGAATTTGGCAGGCGGGCGCGAACTTTTTCGTGGACGCCCTTTCCAGCACAGAGCCCACTCCCGGCGGCGGCAGCGCGGCCGCCATAAGCGGAGCCATGGGCTGCGCCCTCGGCGCTATGGCCATAGGCATCTCGCTTAAGAGCAAAAAGCTTGACGAGGCTAAAAAACCGGCGCTTAAAGCCCTGAGCGAAAAACTGGGCGTCCTTAAAAGCGCCATCCAGAACTGCGTCAGCGAAGACGCCGCTTCATACGACGCCTTCATAGCGGCCGCAAAAATGCCCAAGGATGATCCCGCGAGAAAGCCGAAGATGCAGGGCGCGCTGCAATACGCCGCCGAAGTGCCGCTGCGGACCGCGCGCCTGGCCGCCGGCGCGATCGAGGAACTTGAGAGGGCCGACGGCATAATGCCGCATGTGGCCTCAGACCATAAAAGCGCCAAATATCTGCTTGAAGCGGCCATAAAATGCGCCGCGGAAAACGTTTTTATCAACGCCGAAGGCATAGAGGACAAGGCTTTGGCCGCCAAGATGCTCGGGGAAGTGAAGACGTATCTGATGGGGGTAGGGGATAGGGGAGAGTAGATAGTAGGTGGTAGGTAGTAGATAGGAGCGGTATTCCTTAAAACCCTACCTACTACATACTATCTACCACCTACCACCCCTTCCTTACTCTATACCCTGCTGTTACGAGGAGACTATTTATGCCCAGTATGGATGCCGTATCGCGGAATCTGATGTTGGACAGTTTGAGGAGTTACGCCAAAAAGAACATTACCTATGAATTCCTGAGGGAAAAAGACCAGGCTAATGAATTTCCGACCGGGATACTCAAGGACATGCACGACCATTCCAAGCTGGGCGTGCATCTTCTCATGATACCCGAGGAGTACGGCGGGCTGGCCGGCGGGACGTACGATCTGTATCGCATATGCGAGCTTCTGGCCCACATAGACCTCGGAATCGCCACCTCGGTGTTCGCCACGTTCCTCGGCACCGATCCGCTCAATGTGGGCGGGACCGAAGACCAGAAAAAGAAGTGGCTGGAGCGCGTGGCCGGGGAGAACCTGCTGGTGGCCTACGCCGCCACCGAACCCGAAGCGGGCTCCGACCTGGTGAGTTTAAAGACCCGGGCGGAGCATGTTCTTGAAAACGGCCGGCTTGCGGGGTACCGCATAACCGGCAATAAACAATGGATCTCCAACGGGGGAGTAGCCGACCTCTACACGGTGCTGGCCATCGCCCCCGGCGGGCCTTCCTGGTTCCTGGTAGAGCGCGGCATGGAAGGTTTTTCTCCGAATAAGCATGAGGATAAGCACGGTATAAGACTTTCAAATACCGCCGGTCTTTCGCTGAACAATGTATATGTTCCCAGGGAAAACCTGATAGGCATGGTCGAAGGGCAGGGCTTTCTGCAGGCGCAGGCGGTGTTCGGCTATACCAGGCTTATGGTGGCGGCGTTAGGTCTTGGCGCCGGCTGGGAAGCGCTTGAGCACGCCATAAGATACAGCCAGGCCAGGATACAGGCCGGCGGACCGCTGTCGGATAAACAGGGCTATACCCATAAGCTCATTGTGCCGCACGCCGTGGAGCTTGAAGCGGCCAGGGCCTATATAGAAGAGACGGCTTTCAGACTGGACGGCGGCGAACACGGCCTTCAGACGGAAGGCGCCATAGCCAAATACTCGGCCAGCGAGGCGGGCAACAGGACGGCCGAAGACGCGATACAGGCGTTTGGCGGCTACGGCTACACGCGCGATTTTCCCGTGGAAAAGATAAAGCGGGACGTAAAAATAACCTGTATTTACGAAGGCACCAATGAAATAATGGAGATGACCATATACCGCGGGCGCTGGCAGGAGCATTTAAAGACGCGGGGCGGCTATTACGCCGATATCGCCGGCGAGCTGGACGCGCTGCATGCCCAAAAACCCGGAACGGGGGCGGATGTCGCCGCTTTCGCCTTAAGGGCGCTGGCGGCCGTGATGGAAGAATGCAGGGTCCATAAACTGACGCGGCACCAATATGTGACTTTTAAGCTCGGCAGCCTTATAGCCATGGGCGAGCTCGCTTACGTGTTTTCAAGGGCCGCGGCGAAAGACAAATACAGCGAAGCTGTGAAATTCGATGTTCCGGCCTGGCAGGCCATGGCCCGCATATACGCCAGGAACGCGGCGCTCAGGATAGCCGTGGAAGGCCTTGCGCTGGTGACCGGCACGGCTGAAAGCCCGGGAAATCTTGCCAAAGCCGCAAACCTTGACGCCATACTGGCCGCTCAAAAGGGCATTATAGCGGATATGGACTTTGTGGCCGTGAAGCTGAAGCAGACGTTCAAGGCACAGTAGGGTATAGGGTAGAGGGTTTAGGGTATAGGGTAAGGAGTTCCTTATTCCTCTACCCGCTACCCTTTACCCTCTACTCTCTAACCTGATTTATGACTTTATTCAACCGTTTGCTCCTCATTATATTCGGTATGGGACTTGTTCCCATAATCCCGACCGCCTGTTTTCTTTTCTATTACCAGTCCGTCGCCAAAAATAACATACAAACCCTGCACGAGAATATGGCCCGGATGGCCTCGGTGATGATAAGCCATAAGACGGATGAGCTTAACCGCCGCATGTACACCATGTGGGAGCCGGGGGCGGACTATCTCAGCCGGGCGGCCCTGAAGAAAACGCTGGACCGCAACCCCGAGTTCCTTTTTATGGCTTTCACCGGCCCGGACGGCAGGGAAATATTAAGCGCCGGCGCGCCTGAAATAAAAAGGCTCTTCGGCTACCTGGACATTTCAAGGAACGAACTGTTTAAAAGAGCCGCAAAGACCGGTCAACCCGCGCTCGGAGAATTCGAACTGCTTTATAACCTGCCCATCTGCAGGCTTATCTATCCGCTTGAAAGCGGGCATTACGCTTTCGCCGTCGTGAACCTGAGGGACCTGTTTATTAAGCTCGCTATGCAGAAGATGGGGGCTACCGGCGGCGTGTTCGTGGCCGACCCGGACGGCCGGGTGTTCATGCTTGGCGGGGATCCCAGGCCCGTTGACCAGAACGAGCTGAAAATGTTTTTTTTGAGCCGGTTCAGGAGTTCAAGGGAACTTTCGGGCCGCGACGCGGATTACATAGGCTCTTACTCAAAAGTTCCCGGTTTTGAGCTTTACGCCCTCACTTTGCAGGCCCGCTGGGAGGCGTTCCGCGGCATCAACCTGATGACGTCGCTGATAATGTTCTTTCTGCTGGGCATCTCGACCGTATTTTATTTTTCAGCCCTTCTACTGAGCCGCCGCCTGATTAACCCGGTCGGCGAACTGATAGAGGGCGCCAAGCGGGTCTCAGCGCAGAATTTCAAGGTGCCGGTGGGGGAAAAATCCGATATCACCGAGATAACCGCGCTTTTAAAGGCTTTTAACGCCATGATGAGGGAAATGAACCGTTACCACGGTCTGCAGGTGGAGAAGATGCTTGAGGAGAAACAGAAGGTGGAACTCCTTATAAGCCTTATACATGACGCCATAATTTTGAGCGATCTCAAGGGGGAGCTCCTTTACGCTAACGCCGCTGCGCGCGTCCTTTTGGGTTTAAAAGACGGAGAACCGCTGCTCCAGGAAGACGAGCCGCTCAGACGGAAGGTCTGCGCTCTGGTCCAGCTGAAGGCCAAAACTAAAGGCGACGTTATGGAAATGCCGGGCCCGGGCGGGCGGGGAAAAAAAGTATACCGCGTAAGCATGCAGGTGCTTTCCTCAAAGACCAGCCGGCCGGGGATTTTTATGGTGCTGCGGGACATAACCCTGGAGGCGGAGATACAGCGCCTGAAAGAGGAGCTTTTCCATTCCGTCGCCCATGACCTCAGGGCCCCGCTTTTGACCATGCAGGGCTACATCAGGCTGCTTGAAAATTCCCGCGCCGTGACGGAGAAATCCTCCGGCTACATCGCCAATATAAAAAATTCCAGCTCGCGGCTTTTTGAAATGCTGGAGAACATCCTTGATATAGCGAAGATGGAGGCCGGCAGCGTAAAGCCGCACCTGGCGGAGATAAAAACGGCGGAGTTCCTCGGGGGGGTCTTTGAAAATTTTAAAGCCCTGTTCGAACAGAAAAATGTAAAATTTCTGTTTGAACCGGGTTCCGCTCCGGCCGTCTTTAAGGGCGATGAGCGGCTCTTGAAGCGCGTGTTTGACAATCTGCTTTCCAACGCGTATAAATTCACTCCGGCCGGCGGAACGGTGCGGCTGTGTGCGGAGTCTGAAAAAGGTTCCGTATCGTTTTGTGTTTCGGACACGGGCCCCGGCATACCCGGGGGCCGGCTGAAAATGATTTTCGAAAAATACAGGCAGCTCAGGGGCCCGGAGGAAGAACAGCAGGGTTTCGGCCTGGGCCTTGCCATAGCGAAGAAGATAGCGGAGATACATAACGGCAGGATCTGGGCGGAGTCTGAAACCGGCGCGGGTTTAAAGGTCTTTTTTACCGTCCCTGGAAAGTGAGGCGCCGCCGCATGCCTTGTATGCGGCGCAGTTTTTTATTATAATCGCAGTTTTCGGGTAAGGGGAATGAAATGAAACAGAAAACGACGGGCAAAGATAACAGAAGAACGCTTTACTGGTTCGGGTTTGTTTTTACCATGGTCCTGCTGGGCAGCGGGGTCATAGACTCATGGCTCAAGGGCGGGTGGTGGATCAGGCCGATCGAAAACAAATGGGCGGACATGAGGATCTTCCTGCCCCAATATCTTTCTTTTTTCAGTAAGCAAGTCGACTTCACAAGTTCCATAGGCAGGTATTACAACCGCCGGGCCGACGAACGCGTCACTATCATCGCCATAGACGAACACACGGTTAAAGGGCTGGGCTATCCCTTTAAGCGCAAGCATTACGCGACGCTCATAGAAAAACTCAACAAGGCCGGCGTAAAGGCCATAGGCGTGGATGTATTGTTGGCCGACTCGGACCGGGACGATAAAGCCAGCGACCAGCGGATGGTGAATGCCGTGCGCAAGGCGGGGAATGTGGCCGTTCTCGTGTATGTGAACCCGCAGACCGAGCAATTGCAACACCCTATAAAAGGGCTGGGCGAGGCGGCGGGTATAATCGCGCATCCGCATGTGGAAGGCGAAATGGAGGCCAGCGGACAGGTACGGCGCGTAAGCCTTTTCAGCCCTAAGCAGAATTACACGGATCTGGCAATAAAGACGCGCTGCGGCAAGAACTGTTCCGGAGCGAGCCTGCCCCTTTTGGCTATGGGCACATACGCCATCTATAAAGGCGTTCCGCTCACGGAACTTGAAAAGCGCTACGGTACGGAGCCCAAACGCTTAAACTTCAGGGTGCCTCAGGACAGACCCCTTCATCCGGCCTGGGCAGAAGAGAAGGACGATAGAATGCATTCCTCGGTCTACAGGCATATCTCGGTCCGGGATATAATGGAGGACAAGCTTTCAAAGGAGGAACGCACGGCGCTGAACGGCGGCATAGCGCTCGTCGGTTCAACCGCCCTGGGCGCTTTTGACCATTATCCGTCGCCGTTTTATACCGCCTGGCCCGGCGTTGAACTGTACGCCAACGTGATAGACAATATTCTGCATGACGACTTTTTAAAACCGGTGTCAGGCTTGCTGGTAACAGGGCTGATGGTATTGGCGGTCTGGCTGCCGATCATGCTTGCCGGGTATTCCATAAAGGTCATATCGCTGGCCTCCGCCGGATTCATATCGGCGCTGGCGGGCTTAAATTTCATTCTGCTGATCCGGCTCTATGACATGCCTTACCTGAGCATCTTCATAGCCATGCTCGTTCCCTTTGTTTTTGTCACTATTAACAAGGCGCTTATTGAGGGCCGCGAAAAGAAGTGGATAAAAAACACATTCGGGCAGTACCTGTCGCCCAAGGTTGTCGAAGTCATAACCAAAGACCCGTCCAAGCTCACTCTGGGCGGCGAGAAGCGCGACATGACTGCGTTTTTCCTGGATATCGCCGGCTTTACCACGATGTCGGAGAAGATGACTCCCGAGCAGCTGACCACTATGCTGAATAATTATCTTTCCGGCTTCACCGACGTCATACTGAAACACGACGGAGTGGTGGATAAATACATAGGCGACTGTATAATGGCGTTCTGGAACGCCCCGCTGGACCAGAAAGACCACCGCAAACTTGCCTGCCTGGCGGCGGTGGACTGCATGGGGGAAATAGCCCGCCTGAACACCGATCTTACACAGTTCACCATAAAACCCTCGGCGCGCATCGGCTTGAATTCCGGGCCGATGGTCGTGGGCAACATGGGCTCCAAGATGCGGCTGTCCTATACGGTTATGGGAGACTCGGTGAATCTGGCTTCCAGGCTTGAGGGCGCCAACAAATTCTTCCATTCGAAAATAATGGCCAGCGAATACACTTACGATGAGGCCAAAGACGTTGTGGAGGCCAGGAGCCTGGGCCAGATAAAGGTCGTCGGCAAGGCTATACCGGTCAAGGTCTATGAATTGCTCGCCAGGAAAGGCGGCATGGACGCCAAACTGGCGCAGCTGACGGACGCGTATAACGAGGGCCTGGAGCATTTCTACAAGGGCTCTTACGGGAAGGCGCAAAAGGCCTTTAAAGCCGCTCTCGCCGTGGAGCCGAAGGACGGCCCCAGCGCTTTCTATCTGGAGCTGGCGGAAAAATACGCCGCCGCCGCGCCCAAGGACTGGGACGGGACGTTTAATCTTACTTCGAAATAGCCGGTCATTCAAGGGGAACTACTTAAGTGGCGAGGCAGCTGGACAGCGAGACAGCCAGGCAGCTATAAGGTTCTGCAAACCTTAAAAAGCTGTCCAGCCGCCCAGCTGTCCAGCAGTAGTAGCGGTCTAGCTGCCCAGCCGCCTAGCCGCCTCGCTGCCTGAGCAGTTACATTCAAGGGCCTAACATATGGAAATATTCTGGAGATTTTTTCTTTCGCATCTTCTGGCCGATTTCACGCTGCAGTTCAATGTCGTCAATAAGCTCAAAAGGCAGAACGTCTACGGCATGCTGCTGCATTGCCTGACGCATCTTATCGTTTCGGTCGCGTTCCTGTACAGGTATCTGGACGAGATCTGGCTCAATTTCGGCTTCGTAAAGCTGAACGGCTGGTGCGCCGTGGGGCTTATGCTGGTCGTTCATTTCGTGATAGACGAACTGCGCGTCTACAGCATGAAAAAGCTGGGGTTTAACGACGGCACCGTGAGTTTCCTGGCCGACCAGTTCCTGCACGTTTATGTTCTGTTCATGCTTTCGCCGATCTTGGTCCTCGACAAAGGGTTTTTCCTGCCGGAAAAATGGGTGGGCCTCATCTGCATGTTCACTCTTGTCACCCATGTGACCACCGTGCTTATTTATTTTGTGGAAAAAGACCTCTCCGGCAGGGGATTTCCCGGGTTTGACGAAAAGTATTTCCTGATATTTGAGCGCATAGTGCTGTGGTCTTTCTTTTTCGTCGCAGGCTGGTGGTGGCTGCCTTTTGCCGCGGCCTGGATCATACAGCTGTTTTATATCAGAAAGAAGAGGATCCTGGACCTGTCCCTGGCCAACATCCTCATAAGCCTGGCGAGCACTATAATGTGCGGCCTGTGGACGCGTTATATGTACCTCGGTTCCATTATGTAAGGCAAATAAAGCAGGTAAAGGTAAAGGTAAAGGTAAAGGAACAGGTAATAGGTAAAGTAAATGCATCTTACTCTACCTTTACCTCTACCTGTTGTTAAGGAGCGATATGGATCCGCTTACGGCTGCTATCGACGACGCGGTATTCGCTTTCATGGATGTGGAAACCACGGGCCTCTCGCCCCAGACCTCGAGAGTGTGCGAAGTGGCCCTGATATGCTTCCAGGGCAATACCAGAGTCAATCATTTCAGTTCGCTGGTCAATCCCGGATTCCCTATTCCGCCCGAGGTGTCTGAAATACACGGCATTACCGACGATATGGTGCGCAACAGCCCCTCCTTCGGAACGCTCGCGCCCAGGCTTATAGACGCCCTGGAAGGCTCGGTTATAGTGGCGCATAACGCCGAGTTCGACCTTTCCTTTTTAAAGATGGAATTCGCCAGAGCGGGCTTGAGGCTCCCGGAACTGCCTGTGATAGACACGCTTCATATAGCGCGCGGCTTCGGCGCTTTTTCAAATAACCGGCTGGGAACAATAGCCAAAGAACTGGACATCCCGGCCGGGAACTGGCACCGGGCGCTGAGCGACGTGGAAATGACGCGCGGGATCTTCGAGCATTTCATGGTGATATTTAAAAAGGACGGCACCGCCACCGTGGCCGATATACTCGGAAAAGTAGCCCCGCCGCCCGGTTATTGCTATAACAGCGATCCGAGAAACAGGAGATGATTCCCATGATGGAAGGGATAAGAGCGGCGCGCGGAAATAAAATTTCGTGCAAGGGCTGGCAGCAGGAGGCCGCCCTGCGCATGCTGATGAACAACCTGGACCCGGAGGTGGCGGAGCGCCCCGGCGACCTGATAGTCTACGGCGGGCGCGGC
>Ga0180009_10003739_pt1 | contig 17130 bp, 12 predicted proteins | sample OS_PC_MetaG_FD_123537 | JGI IMG/M metagenome (GOLD analysis project Ga0180009, IMG submission 123537) | Groundwater microbial communities from the Aspo Hard Rock Laboratory (HRL) deep subsurface site, Sweden - OS_PC_MetaG | ecosystem: Environmental > Aquatic > Deep subsurface > Groundwater... | reverse complement strand
TGGGGGACGATGATTCCAAAGATTAGGGTTAAAAAGAGAGGTCTTAAGGTGGTGGTTGTAACCGCCTCAGCAGCACCCGGTATATTCACCCGCCTCCTGACCCATATCGGGAGGCAATTTAAAGATACGGCTAATGTTTTAGGGGGGAAAATAGTTGGGAGTCTCTTCATCGGCATAGCGGCGATGGAGGAGAGGGGGAATTTGAGAGACAGAGACAGACAAAAAGCTATACAGATCGGGATAAATTTGTAGCCCTTTGTTGCTCCTCGGCTCGTCATTACGGCGTACGCTAAAAGTACGCCTCATTCCTCATCTTCGTCGCGCCTCGGTCTACTTTTTTCTCCCGCTCTGTTGGAAAAAACTTTAGGGCTTCTTTGAGTACATCTCGACTTTATCAAGTAGTTCATTTGCTAATTCATAATTATCTGCCATTGAAGCAATTTGCATTGCTGATAACATTCCAATTGCATTTGCATTGTCCAAAACCTCGAGTATCTCATCCTCGCTATAGTCTGGTTCTATAGTTTTCTCCTTACTCCTGCGAACAACTTGTAAAAAGCCACTATGGGTATAACTATTCATTGCTTTCCAGTTTACAGCCTTTACTTTAGATAAAATGCCAGCTTGGTAACCATCTTGTTGCTCTATATCTTTAATTAAATCCCCGAAATCTATTTTTAGTTTATCTTTCTTAAAAATTTCGATTTCATTTTCACTGGCACATTTTCTAATCCACACACCTTTGTGATACGCTTCAGTTAGAATTCTTGCTAATGAGAAAGCTGAGCCTACCAGTTCTTTAGCAATTAATAAAACAATGGCTTTCTGATGCTCTAGGGCAACATCAAAGAGAGATGCGGAGAATATAGCCCTTTCATCGGAGCTTACTTCCAAGCCGGCGATTTTTTTATCCATCCACCGGATTAATTCTTCAGACTCTAGTATTTTGTCTTCAATTTTCATCTTACCTAACATTATTGAGTGTTAATCGAGGAAAACACATTCCTCTTCCCAACTCCGCCGTCTCATTTTTAGGATTGGAATAGGTTGATTGAGGAGGCAAGCCTAAAACTGTTTGAGCGAAGCGAGTTTTTTAGGCTCCAAAATCAACCGTAATTTCAAGCCGTCAAAAAATGGGTAGGCGGCAGTTTCTTTGTTTCGTTTCTTGTCTGCACAAGAAATGAAGGATAAAAACTATTTGTCCAAAGACTTAACCTCAACAAGAGAGTTGCCTTCAAATTTTAAAATAATGTCGCCATAAAGCAAAAGCTCGTCTTGATTTTCTTTTTTAAAGTATCCTTCTCCAAAACGAGTTTCAATAATTTGCTCAATCTCTGAGCGGCGCATTTTCTTGCTACTCTCTAAGAGGAGGTTTTGAAGAACTGCTATTTCTCTACGCTGAGCCCTCTGCTCCTTAAGAGCAATCTCATTAGAAATGCCGGAGTTAATCAATGCGCTGAGCAGTAAGACACTAATAACAACTAACAATCCTAATGTCCATTCCATGTTTTTTTTAATCCATGAAAGCATTATCTAATTCCTTTCTGCGTAAGTAGACTATTTAAATCCGTTAAAAATGTTTAGGCGGCAGTTTCTTTGCTTCGTTTCTTGTCTGCACAAGAAATGAAGAGTATGAAACCTACCTAAGCCTCACAATTATGGCCTTTATATTTTCTTTATCATAAATCTCACCGGCCAGACGTCTGGCTTCTTCAACCTTTTTGGCCGTTCCCACCCTGACACGGTACCAAGTTGCGCCATCCTTGACGAAGGGGACGAGGTATGGTTTATACCCCTTTTGCTCCATCTTTCGTATGAAGGCGTTCGCCTCCGATTCGTTCTTGAAAGCGCCTATCTGTATGATATAGGCCTCTCCCCCATTTTTACCGAGAGGAGATTTTAACTCTTTTTGATGGGGACTCTCGGCCTTTAAGGGTTCAGGGGGAGTTGCCTTATTTCCCTTTTGACCCATATCTTGTTTCACAGCCCCATTTTGCACCACTGGAGCAGGCTTACCTAAGGTGAGGGTTCTGTAAAAAGTCAGGTCATTCTCATTTACCCGCCTCTCTTCAACTTTCTCTGCTACTACTGTCTCTCCTCCGCCATCTTCTTTTTGGGAGGAGACCTCTTTATCTCTTAGATGCTTGCCTATGTTATAGGCGGGCATCGACTCTATGGGAGCTGCTTTATCTGCTTGTCCCTTGCCGAGCATGTTGCCCAGGGTGAAGGCGGCCCCGGAGGAGGCAACTATAATTAATATGATCAGGAAGAGATGTGTCCTGTTTAATCTTATTTCCCACCCTTTTTTATCGGCCATTATCCCCTCTACATGCTTTCAGGGGCGCTTACCCCTAATATCTTGAGTGAATTTTTAATAGTTAATCTTATCCCTCCAAGCAGGGCCAGCCTGGCATTGGTAATCGCGTTATCCTCTCCCAGCACCCTATGTTTTTTATAGTAACTATGCAGCTCGGAGGCTATTTCGTTAAGATAATGGGGAACCAGGTGCGGTTCAAGACGAACGGCCATCCTCTCTACCAGGCCGGTGAATTCCGATATCTTCTTAATAAGCCTCAACTCTTCGGGGAGTTTGAGAAGGGCGAGGTTGGCCGTTTGGGGGGAAGGTTTTTCACCCATTCTCTCCTCGGCCTGTCTGAAGATGCTGCATATTCTGGCGTGAGCGTACTGTATATAGTAGACCGGGTTGTCTGATGATTGTTTTTTGGCCAGGTCGACGTCGAAGTCAAACTGGGCGTCGGAACTTCTCATCAGAAAGAAGAAGCGGGCGGCGTCGCTCCCGACGTCCTTTATCAGATCGGTCAGGGGGAGGAATTGGCCGCTCCTGGTCGACATTGATATCATTTCATCCCCCTTCTTGAGGTTGACCAGCTGAATGAGTATGACATCAAGGGCCTCGTCGGGAAGTTTCATCGCCTTAATGGCCGAACGAAGCCTTGAAACATATCCATGATGATCGGCACCCCAGACGTTTACTATCCTTTCAAATCCCCTTTCAAACTTTTCTTTATGATAGGCAATGTCGGAGGCCAGGTAGGTGTAGGCCCCGGTTCCCTTTCTGACAACCCTATCCTTGTCATCTCCAAAGGCGGCGGCCCGAAGCCATAAGGCCCCTTCGCTTTCGTAGACGAAATTCTTTTCCCTCATCCAGTCGACTACCTTCTCTACCGGGCTCTTTTCACCATCCGGGTCTTCAAAGAGGGTATTCTCGCTGTACCAGGTATCAAACTCTACTCCGAATCCCTTAAGATCGTCTTTGATAATATCAAGGATGGTGTCGGCGGTATATTTGGTGAAGAAGGGGAGGTTTTCTTCATCCGAAACCGTAAGGAGGGTTTCCCCCTTTTTATCGATGATCTCTTGGGCGATATTCTTTATGTAATCCCCCTGATAACATTTTTCAGGGAGTTCAATCTCTTTTCCGAGCAGCTGTTTGTAGCGGACAAGGGTGGAGAGGCCGAGGGTTCGCATCTGTTCCCCGGCATCATTTATATAATATTCTCTGGTGACATCGTATCCGGCCCAGTCGAGTATATTGGCCACTACATCCCCCACGGCAGCTCCCCGGCCGTGCCCTATGTGCAAGGGACCGGTTGGGTTGGCACTGACAAACTCTACCTGCACCTTTTTATCCCTGCCGAGCGCAAGTCTTCCGTAGTTGTCCCCTTGGCGGATAACATCCTTTAGGCAGGAATGCCAAAAGGCGTCTTCCATGAAGAAGTTTATAAAACCGGGGCCTGCTAACTCTATCTTCGATATCTCCTTATCCCCCTGACCTAACATATCGATGATAATCTTCCCTACCTCCCTCGGGTTTTTCTTCAACAGGGGGGCGAGTATCATGGCAATGTTAGTTGAGAAATCGCCATGCTTTTCCTCCTTAGGTATCTCTACCAGGAAGTTTTCGGGGATATCCATGGGGGGGAACTTTCCCTCATCTATTGCTTGGCGGCAGGCCTTGTTTATCTTTTTATATATTATATTTTTCATAGTAAAGATGAATATGTAAGTTTTAAAAATCTACCAAACCATTGAGTCGATAGTTTAGCAAACTATTATCGCCGATTTACACTCTTTAAGGAAAAATATTTATTTTTGGGGTTATATCTTGATTTGGACTACTGTCAGGGGGTGGGGAACAGGCTATTCCCCCTGGTCGATGATATCCTTATGGAGCCGAATTAGATCCATATTGTCCGACAGAATTGCCTCGAGAGATTCCTGCACCCTTCTTTGGGCGGGGGCAATGAATATGGCTGCGACCTTCTTTTTGCGGTCCGATTTTAGGGCATCGAGGCAGAAGAGATAGCTTATGACTGTGTCGGCCGCTATCTTGACCAGACGTTCGGCGTGGTACTCCTGATATGTGGAGTCCCCCTTCTCCTTGATGTGCGCGATTCCTTTCTCCAGGGAGGCCCTAAGACCCTTGGCCTTATCAAATATATCTGCTATCGGAGCGAAGTTATTATTCGCCTCATATTCGTCAAGCCTTTCGGAGACGGTTCCGGTGATAACCCCCCCTAGGGCCCCGACCACCTGAAGTTGGCTGGTTCCTTCGTATATATTGGTTATCCGAATGTCGCGGTAGTGCCTCTCTACATTGAACTCGGTTGTGAATCCTACCCCCCCATGTATCTGTAGGGCGTCGTAACAGACCTTGTTTCCCATCTCGGTGGTGAAATATTTGAGAAGGGGGGTGAAAAGGCCGGCGTAGCGGGAATATTTCTGGATATCCTCCTTATATTTATCCTTCAGGGACGGGTCTTCGTCGACCATCTCTTCCATATTTTCTTTTATATCGACTATCCGGGAGGTTTCATACATCAAGGTTCTTCCCCCCTCTATGGCAATCTTCATGTTGGTCAGCATTTCATAGACGGCCGAAAATTCCCGTATCTCCTTTTTGAACTGTATCCGGTCATTGGCGTAAGAGTAGGCCTCCCTATAGGCCGCCTCGGCTATCCCGACCGCCTGGGCGGCAATGGCCAACCTGGCCCCGTTCATCAGAGACATGGTGTAGCGGACCAGCCCCATCTTTCTCTTTCCGAGGAGTTCCGCCTTGGCGTTTTTAAATTGAAGCTCACAGGTGGGGGAGCCTTTGATACCCAGCTTATGCTCTATCCTCCTAATCTTCATATCCGAGTCACGCTCATATATGAATAGGGATATTCCGCGTCCTCCGGCCATACCATTTTCGGAGCGGGCCATAACAAGGGATATCTTGGCGCAGCCGTTGGTGATAAACCTCTTAACGCCGTTTAGATGCCATACCCCATCTTTATCCTCCGTGGCCTTCAGCATGACTGCCTGTAGGTCAGACCCTGCATCCGGTTCGGTCAGGGCCATCGAACCCATCACCTCGCCCGAACAGAATCGGGGGAGGTAACGTTGTTTCTGGTCTTCGTCGGAAAATTTACTGATTGTGTCGGATATGTCCTGCAACCCGAATATATTCATCAGTGAGGCGTCGGCCCTGGAGACTATCTCTATGGCCATGGCGTAGAGGGTTTTGGGCATATTTATTCCACCGTAGCGGCGGGGGATGGTGAAGCCCATAAGTTCGGCCTTGTTGAGGATATCGATGGCCTCGGCGGTTCCCTTGGCGTAGATTACCTCTCCGTCTTTAAACCGGGCGCCTTCGGCATCGACAGCTGGGGCCCTGGGAGCGACGAAGTTTCCCGAGATATCGCCGATTATATCGAGCAGCCGTTTGCAGTTATCCATGGCATCTTCATAATCTTGAGGGGCCTCCGGATATTGTCCCTTGTCGCTGTAATGTCTCTCCTTAAGGTCCAAAACGGCGGAGAGATCCATATTGTTGATATGGAAGAGTATGTCGCTGTTATCGCTGTAAAAGTTTGGCACTTATTTCCTCCTCCCAGTGTTTAGTTGCATAAGTCTGCGTCAGTATCAAGACCAAGAATTTGGCGCGGCCGGCGCGAAGCCAACCGCACCAAAGGCCGGTCGGCTACAGCAAGATTTATGCAATTAAGCACTAAACCTTATTTTTGTAGGCCGCTATCATCTTGGTCAGGATATCGTTAATATCCCCGACTATCCCATAGTGAGCGATATTAAAGATGGGGGCTTCAGGGTCGTTATTTATGGCTATGATACGTTTTGATTCGTTCATCCCCGCTCTATGCTGTATCTGTCCCGATATGCCGCAGGCTATGTATAGATTCGGTCTGACCGTTGTTCCGGTCTGTCCCACCTGATGTTCCTTCTTGAGGAGACCCGAGTCTACAACAGGGCGTGAGGCCCCGACCACCCCTCCCAAAACGGAGGCGAGTTCTGCGACCAGCTTTATTGAATCTGGGTTGGCGGCCCCCATACCTGCTGAGACGATTATCCTGGCTGAGGTGAGGTCAACCGATTTCTCTATTTTGATAACCTCTAATATCTCGCTCAGGAAGAGATCATCTTTTGGGGTATAAGCCTCTTCAACAATTTCAACCTTTTTATTCTTATCGGGGTTGACCATCTTCATTACCCCGCTTCTGACCGTAGCCATGCTTGGCATACTATCGGGGGAGACTATGGTGGCTATTATATTCCCCCCAAAAGCTGGGCGTATCTGCAAAAGCTTATCCTTGTAGGTTTCCCCTTTGAGAGTAAATTCACCTATTTGCAGGTCGGTACAGTCGGCCGTCAGGCCGCACCTGAGTTCTGAGGCAATCCTCGGGGCTATGTCGCGGCCGGTGGTAGTCGCCCCGAAGAGGACGATCTGGGGGGCGTATTTTTTTATGATATGGGAAACCGCATCGGCGTAGGGGAGCGAGAGAAAGAACTCCAGTTCTTCGTTGTCTATGTAGTAGACTTTGTCACAACCGTAATGACCAAGGAGTTTAAGCTCCTCCTCCATCTCATATCCGACTGCCGCCGCCTCTAAGGAGACCCCAAGTTGGTCGGCCAGTTCCCTCCCTTTGGAGATTAATTCGAGGCTTACATTGGCTATCTTCCCTTCGAACTGCTCTATAAAGACCATCAGGCCGTTTGCCATACCTCTATTATCCGATTATATATTCTTCAGTAAGTTCATGGATTAGGGCATCGATTGCCTCTTTGTCGGCCCCGACCATCTTGGTGTCTCCGGCAGTTAGAACCACGCTCTCTATCTCCTTGACCTTGGTTGGAGAACCGGATAGCCCGCACAGCGAGACATCGGCCCCTATGGTATCGGCATCCCATTCCTTGATATGGGTGATAACCCCCTTGTCGTTAACGGCAGGCGCGGGGGAGGGGTCTTTTTTAGTCGTTAGATTTTTGTAGGCCATAACCTTCTTCACGCTGGCCGGACGGGGTTCGTTGGCCTCGTCTGTAACGGTCAGGAGAACCGGATATCCGGCTTTGACTATTTCAATCCCGTTTTCAATGGAACGTTTGACTGTTATGAAACTATTGGTAACCTCAACGACTTCGGAAACAAAGGTTAGCTGATTGAGACCGAGTTTTTCGGCTATTTGTGGCCCGACTTGGGCGGTATCTCCGTCTATGGCCTGACGGCCGGAGAGGATAATATCGAATTGTCCCATTTTCCTGATGGCGGCTTGGAGGGCATAGGAAGTGGCCAGAGTGTCGGCCCCGGCGAATCTTTTATCGGAGAGGAGAACCCCTTCATCGGCCCCCCTGAATATGGAGTCTTTTAAAACCTCGACCGCTCTGGGAGGGCCCATTGTAAGAACGGATAGTCGCCCGCCAAGGGTCTCTTTTATTTTGAGCCCCTCTTCGAGGGCGTTCATATCTTCGGGGTTGAATATGGCGTTGAGGGCGGCCCTGTTTACGGTGCCATCCTCCTTCATCGTATCCCCCTTGATATTGTGGGTGTCGGGAACCTGTTTGACCGTTACCAATATATTTAAACCCATACGACGTCTCCATATATGTTTATATTTACAGCCTCCTAACGATAACAGAAAAGGTAGTGACCCGCAAAACAAATTGGTTTTTCTTCTTACTTTCTTGTGCAGACAAGAAAGTAAGCAAAGAAACTGCCGCCTGCTGATTTTTTTAACGGCTTGAAACTAAGCCTCCTTAAAGCGCCTCAAAAACTCGCTTTGCTCAGACAGTTTGAGGCTTATTTCTTTAAAGAGCCTGTTTCAATCCTAAAAATCAGATGGCGGGAATTGGGATGAAGTGGCCTTTGGCTTTTGAATTATATTACGGTTACTCAGTGTCTCTGTGGTTAATAATCTTTTCTCAGGTTAAAAAAATCCTGTCCAATCCCGTTCATTCCCCGATAAAGGCATTCGAGGACAGGCCTGTCTAAAGCTTTTTCGGGTCTTTACTGTTTTTCGTGGTTTATCAAAAATAAAGATCTCTCCTTACAGTCGAGATGACAATTGGCAGGGTATCTACTCTTACCCGATTTTGATTTGATTTAAGGCCTCCTTTGGGATAACCTTCTATCAGGCTGTAAAGTTAGTTTCTCGCCGTTTGGCCGTTCCTTTTTGGTTCATATTTTTAATATCTTGTTTCGGAGAAACAGATGTCTGAGTTAAGAAAAGACCCTGTTGTCGGGAGGTGGGTTATCATTTTGAAGAGCCGGGGAAAGAGACCTCTTGAGCCTTATATACCGACCGATTCGGGGCGCAGCACTTTTTGTCCCTTCTGTTATGGGAATGAATCGAAGACCCCTAAGGAGATTATGGCTGTCCGTCCTGATGGTTCCTCACCTAATGCTTCTGGCTGGAAGGTTAGAGTTGTTCCCCATAAGTATCCTCTGCTTCAAATAGAGGGAGAATTGAGTAAGGTGGGAGAGGGGATATATGACAAGATGAATGGGGTTGGGGCACATGAAATTATTATAGAGACCCCGGAGCATGGTCTTCGAATGGAGGAGCTTTCCGAGGATGACATACGAGATATATTGATTGTTTTTAGGGAGAGGATTGTTGACCTTGCCAAAGACAAGCGTTTCAAATATATACTCATATTTAAAAATCATGGAATGGAGGCGGGAGATACTGTAGACCATAGCAACAGCCAACTTATAGCCCTTCCCATTATCCCCGATCTTATCAGAGAACAGATTGAGGGAGCCTTTGAGCATTATAAATTGAAGGACAGGTGTATATTCTGCGATGTCATAAATCAGGAGCTTAGAGAAAATATAAGGGTCGTATCTGAGAATGATAATTTTGTGGCCATCGCCCCCTATGCCTCACGTTTCCCATTTGAGGTGGCCATATACCCCAAAAAGCATTGCGCCTTTTATGAGAATAATGGTGTTAATACATACAAGTCTCTGGCCAACATAGTGAAGGATACCTTGGAACGTCTTGGGATAGTGCTCAATAATCCCCCCTACAATATGATTCTCCATACCTCCCCCACATCCGGTAGTCATAACGAATATTACCACTGGCATATAGAGATTATGCCTAAGGTGACTATGGTGGCCGGGTTTGAATGGGGTTCCGGTTTTCATATCAATCCAACCTCCCCTGAAGATGCAGCCAGATATCTTAGAGAGGCCAAGTAGTGAAGGTCGTTATCGCCTCTTCCGAAATGCGTCCCTTTGCCAAGACAGGAGGGCTGTCAGATGTTGTGGCCGGCTTGTCACTGGCCGAGGCGAGACTTGGGGTTGACGTGCTGACAATTATTCCTCTCTACGCCTCTGTCGATAGGGACAGGTACTGTATAACCGACACAGGGAAGTTTGTCGATGTGACCATGGGGGAAATGATCAGGCGGGGGACTATTTTTGAGGGGATAAGCGAAGAGGGATTAAAATCAATCTTCATAGGGAGTGACGAATATTTTGACCGTGAAAGTCTGTATGGTTCGCCCCGGGGAGACTATAAAGATAACGACGAAAGGTTCTCCTTTTTTTCTTTGGCCATTTTGGAGACGCTGAAGTTAATCGGTTTTACCCCTGATGTTATACACCTTAATGATTGGCAGACTGCCCTTGTCCCCCTCTACCTAAAGACAAGCTACAAGGACGACCCATTTTTTAAGAAAACGTCTACCCTTTTTACCATACACAACCTGGCCTATCAGGGGCTCTTTCCGAAACCGTCCCTTAAAAAGGCAGGAATAGGTGAGGGACTTTTTACTTCGGAGGGGGTTGAGTTTTACGGGCAAGTTAACTTTATTAAAGGGGGACTTCTCTTGGCCGATATCCTCAATACGGTCAGCCGGAGATATAGTCTCGAGATACAGGAACAAGAGTTTGGGGCCGGACTGGAGGGGCTGCTCAAAAGGAGGCGGGACGACCTGCATGGGGTGGTAAACGGAATAGATATCGATTGTTGGAATCCTGAAAGAGACCCCCTTATTCCCCAAAATTATTCAATCTCTGATATAAGTGGCAAAAGAGACTGTAAAATGGCCCTCCTTGCGGAGTTTGGATTTAAAGGGGGGAGAGATTGGCCTCTTATGGGAATGGTCTCCCGTCTGATAGACCAGAAAGGATTTGATCTTCTTCTCAAGGTTATGGATAGGCTAATGGAGATAGACGTCAGGCTTGTCATCCTTGGTTCGGGGGAGGGGAAATATGAACAGGCCTTGACCGCTTTGGCCGAAAAATATCGGGATAGGTTGGGGGTGGTGATAGGGTTTGACGATCCTTTGGCTCACAGAATAGAGGCCGGGGCTGATATCTTCCTAATGCCCTCCTATTACGAGCCGTGCGGTCTTAACCAGATGTATAGTTTGAGATATGGGACAGTTCCCATAGTTCGGGACGTCGGAGGGCTCAGTGATACGGTTGAAGATTATCGTTTAAAAGGGGGGGGAACGGGGATAAAATTCAGCGAGTATAATGAAGAGTCTCTATTGGCGGCCATCCGGGAGGGACTTAAGCTCTACCACGATAAGAAAACTTGGCGGGGCATTATAAGGCGCGGCATGAAAAAAGATTTTTCTTGGGGACGTGCGGCCCGGGAGTATATAGGACTATATAGGTTGGCTATGGCCAAGGGGGAGGGGGATGATGAGTAGCGATATAATTGATGTTGAGATATTAAGAGAGATTGGGAGGATAGCCAATTCCGATATCCATATAGATGAGCGGTTAAAGGTTATTATATCGGTCATTATCGAGAAGACCGGGGCCGATGCCTCCTCTATCCTGCTGCTGGACCAACATGATAATAACCTTATTTTTAAGGCCACTCAGGGGTTAAATCCAGACCTCATCAACAAAATAAGAATTCCGGTGGATAAGGGGATTGTAGGGTATGTTGTGCGCAACAAGGAGATAGTTGCCCTGTCTGTTGCCGCGGATGACCCGAGGTTTGAGCCTGTACCAGGTATCGGCGAGGAGAGATTTAAGTCGGTCTTGGCCGTTCCTATACTGCATAAGGGGCTGGCCATAGGACTCATATACAACCAGACTGTAGCAGAGAAGACCTACACCAAGAGGGAAATAGAATTACTGGAGGTGATTGCCGAGCAGGTTACCGGGGTAATCAGAAATTCTCAACTCTACGAAAAGACATGTCAACACCTCTCGTCACTATTATCTTTAAACTACTTTAATGAGAGGGTCAACTCATCAACCAATACAGGCGATCTACTGAATGACTTGGCTGGGGAGTCGCTGAAAATGGTCAAGGGGGATGCCTCTGTTGTTTGGATTGTTGCCGAGGATAAACTTGTCCCAATGGCCCATGCGGGGGGGGACATCGGCGGGCCGGTAATATATGAGCCTATCAAAATCGGAGAGGGGCTTATAGGGAAGGTGGCCGAGGAAAGGAAGGGTTTGATAGTCAACAGCCCGGATGTTTGGGGAGAGGATATGTTTGTCAGGGCGGCATCCCCTAAAGCCGTAATCGTTGTGCCGTTGCTGGTTGGTAAAAAGGTGGTTGGGGTGCTGGCGGTGGCCGACAAGGTGGGAGCGGAGAGAGGCGACTATATAGGCTTTGAGCCGGAGGAACTTGAGATACTCTCCAGCCTCAGCGTATACGCAGCCATGGCGATTAATCGGCTGGACATCTACAAAAAACTTGAGCGGGTCAGCGCGGAGAGGGAGAAGAAGATAAAGGAGTTGGCCATTCTCCATGAGATAGGTGTGGCCATCCAGACCGTTCCAGATTTTAATACCCTTATCAGGCTTATCCTGGGGTGTATTACCGTAGGCGACGGGTTGGGTTTTAATAGGGCTATGCTCTTTCTGGTTAATGATGAAACCAATATGCTTGAAGGAACGATGGGGTTGGGCCCCGATTCTATGGATGAGGCGGTGGATATATGGAGGAGTATGCCCAAGATAGATAATCTTGTTAAATGGCTGCTGACTCACGATTATAAAGATCAGGGAACAGGAACCCATCTCAATAATTTGGTCAAGAATATAAGGGTGCCGATTGACAGCAGCGGCGGTATATTGCCGATGACCCTTATAAAAGGGAAATCATTTAATGTCCCCGATGCCTCCCAACACCCCTATATAGATAGAGACTTTATTGAGAAGATCGGAACAAACTCATTTGCCGTAGTCCCCATTATTGTCAGGGAACAGCATATTGGGGTGATACTGGTTGACAACTGTTATACCGAGAAGGAGATTACAGAGGGGGACATTGAGTATCTTGTCCACTTTACCAGCTATATAGGGCTGGCCATACATAACCGCCGGCTCTTTAAGAAATTAAGAGAATCGCATAATGATATATTGGTGATACAGAATAAACTCCTCCGTTCCGAAAAACTATCTGCCCTCGGGGAGTTGACTGCCGAGTTGGTGCACGAACTAAAGAACCCGCTGATGGTCATAGGGGGTCTGACCAGAAGGATAATCAGTAACCCTAATATTGACCCGGACAAATACGACAGATATAACAGGGCCATACAGGATGAGGTTTCAAGGATTGAAAAACTCCTGAAGGAGATACAGACAAATTCGAGACTGGTGACGACCGAGTTGGCCGAAACGGATATCAATATGCTTATTGAGGATATTATATTCTTCTACGAACATACTTCTCGCGACCGTATGGTCGATATCGTCAAAGAATTGTCTAATGACGTGGGGAGGTGCCTGATAGATGCGGACCGTTTTAAACAGGTCATCATCAACCTTGTTCATAATTCAATGGATGCCATGCCCGGGGGGGGGACCCTGACTATTAAAACCGAACCGGTTAAGGATGACTACAACAATGGTATCATGCTCACTGTTATGGATACGGGGACAGGTATTCCCCCTAATGTCATAGACAGAATTTTTGATCCATTTTTTACCACCAAGGATGATGGGACGGGACTTGGTTTGGCCATGAGCAAAAAGATTGTTGAGGCGCACGGAGGAACGATAGATTATAGGGGCCGGCCGGGAGGAGGGGCAATCTTTACTATTTATATACCCAAGGTTGGAGAGGGGAGTATGTTGGTTCAGGCCAATATAAGCTCGAAGAAGGTAAGGCACCATTAACGGCAGCTAAGGGAGGTTACAATGGGCAAAAAGTGCATTCTGGTTGTGGATGATGAGGAGAATATTAGGTTTCTCTATAACGAGGAGCTCCATGACATGGGTTTTTCGGTTGAGCTGGCCAAGAATGCGGCCGAGGCCGAGGAGAAACTGCGTGATAAAAAGCCGGATCTTATAATACTCGACATCAAGATGCCAGATGTTGACGGGATAGAGTTGTTGAACCGAATAAGATCAAACGATACTACCACCCCGATAATAATATCCTCTGCCTATAACGACTATAAGCAGGATTTTAATGTTTGGGGGGCCGAGGCCTATGTCGTTAAATCCTCCGACCTGACGGAGCTTAAGGGGGAGATTAAACGGATACTATGGGGGGACAACCCCTAAATTACTCCTCGACCTGTTTTTTCCTTCTCTGGGCGTAGGCATCCTTGACGAATGTGTAAGGGTCAAAGGCGTCCTTAACAAATTTCTCATACCTATCTATGTTGAGAGAGGTGTCATTAACTACCCTAAAGGTCTTGAGCACCGTCCTCGTTTCGGGATTATCCCTATAGAAATACGTTTCAGGCTCAAGGTAGTAGTCGCCGGTTAGCCCGGCCATGTCCCTGAGAGAGGAGGGGCCTACTATGGGGAGGGTGATATATATGCCGTGCCCCAAACCATAGTGTCCGAGGGTTTGCCCAAAATCCTCATCCTGTTTCTCAAATCCCATTTTTTCGGCCGGGTCCATAAAGCCGAGAAGACCTACGGTTGTGTTGATGGCAAAACGGCTCAGCTCTATGCCGGCCGATTTTGGTTTCAGCTGCAGGGCCGAATTGACAAACCTGACCGGAAAGCCGAGGTTTGAAAAGAATCTTTTAACCCCAAGTCTCCCCCTTTCCGGGACTATATAAGCATACCCTTTGGCGGTTGGTTTTAAGACCCAAAAATAGAGCTTGTCGTTGAATGTGAAGATTACCCTGTTGATTGGTTCAAGGGGGTCGTATATTGTAGCCCCCTTGGCGGTATCTTGCCCATTATATGACTCCCCCTCAAATTCATCAAAAGTGTCGAAGGGGTCTTTTGGAGTTTCTTCCCCCTCTGCCCCATCAGTTTCAAATTTATCAAAATTGCCGAAGGGGTCTTTATCGGTTTCAGTTTCCTTGTCCAATCCCTCTAAGGGGTCTTTGTTGCGGCCGATCTCTGGGTGCCAAACCCAGTCGGGAAATTCAGCGCCCATGGAGGGTGGTATAGAGGAGAAGAGAAGGGGTATGATTAGAAGCTGAATGATTAATATCTTTTTTCCGTATCTCTTCATAGCGGACTTTCTTTTTCGAGTTGTCCTTCAGGGCCGAATGGTTTAAGAAGCATTATAAGGCTAGGCAGTAGGGTCAGGGCAGCTACTATAGCCATTACCATGGCCAGACCGGTTAAGAGACCGAACAGGACACTCGGGATGAAGTTTGAGAGGACCAGTATTGAAAAGCCTATGATGATGGCAATCGAGGTGTAATACATGGCGTTGCCTATGCTGGCGTGGCATCTGAACATGGTATCCATATAATTCCGGTCAAGCTGAAACTCCTCTTCAAACCTGTGTATATAGTGGATGGTATCATCTACGGCTATGCCGACCGCGATGGCTACTATGGTTATGGTCATCATATCGAGCGGTATCCCGAAAAGGCCCATTACTCCCAAAACCATGCCTGAAGAGAGGATATTGGGGAAGATGGCGATAAAGGATATCTTAAAAGAGCGGAAGAGAACTAGGAACATAAGCATAAGGGCGGCTATGGTGAATCCGATTGTCTCAATCTGCGAGTGGTAGAGGCTCTGGAGCATATTGTTGTAGAGAACCATTACCCCTGTCAGACGGGCCTGCCCCTCCTTCAGTCCCAACTCATGGGTGAGGTCGTACTTAATCTTTTTTAAGAGGGCGTCCCTCCGGAGAGAAGGCATAGAGTCTTTTATACGGATCGATATGCGGGCCTGATTATCCTTGGGGGAGGCGTAGGGATCGACTATTATATCCTTAAACTCCTGGGGCAGTTCGTTTATAAGGAGGGTCATATCCAGGTTATCAAGGGATTTTCCCTCATTTATCTTTTTAATAACGTCGAGCATAGTCTTGAGTGAGAGGACCTTGCCCACCTCTTTTATCCCGTCGAGGTAGGTGTGAACCTTTTCGACAGTCTCTAACTTGTCGGGGGTATACCAGTAGGTGGTGTCCTTCTCTGCCCGGTCAAACTCTTCAAAATCAGCAAACAGTTCGTCCCCATTAACGACGTTGGCTTTTTCGGCCGTCGGGGTTTCTTTTGGTTGTTCAAAATCTATGGTCAGATCAAGCGGGGTGGTTCCCCCCAATCTCTGGTCTATCATCTTCATACCCCTATAGATCTCGGTCGATTCTCTAAAATAATCTATGAAACTATTTTCCATCTCTATCCTGGATATCCCGACGAAGGTCAGGATTAAGATGAGGGCTGCGGCTACATATATCGTTGGGGCGTGGTCTCTGGTAAATCTGGCATAGAAGGAGGTCAGCCTCTCCCCGAATTCCCTCTTCGGTTTGTATTCCCCTTGCGGCAGAAGGGTTAGCACGACGGGAAATAGGATAAAGGTTACGGCCATAGATACAACCAGTCCTATCGACATCATCCAACCGAAATTTATAACCGGAAGGATGTCGGAGTAGATGAGAGAGGCAAATCCGGCTATCGTTGTTGTGGTTGTGAATATGCAGGGGGTAATCATGGCCCGGACACTGTCGAAGACCAGTTCCTTATGGTCTCTCTCCGGCTCTTCATTGTAAAGCTCATTATATTTGACTACGAGGTGAATTGTTAAGGCCATTGTTATGACTAGCTGGAGCGATATAAAATTTGAGGATATGACCGTTACCTGCCACCCGAATAGGCTGACCAGACCGGCCATAGCTATAACCGAAAAGGCGCAGCAGAGCATCGGCAGGATAACCCATCTGGTCCTCCTGAAGATTGTCCCCATGGTGATAATAAGGAGGAAGATCATCCCTATCCCGAACGTCTTGATATCATTCTTGACGAAGGTGATCATATCGTCTGATATCATCGGTACCCCCCCCAGAAAGAGCTCCCCCGAGTCTTTATACCTCTCCATTATGGTCCTGACATCGGCGATATCCTTGTGCATCTGTTCATTCGCCCTATCCTTAAGAATCAGATATTCGGCGGTTAATTCTTCCAGCTCTCTATCCTCGTCCGGGGTTATAGTATCGTCATGCCTATTCATGATGAGGGCGGAACGCCTCTTAGCCACCTTGTCGTAGGCCTCATCCTTGGTGAAGTTTATCTGTATGGTGCACGACTTAAGGTCTTCACTGACAAGGAGTTCTCTATAGATCGGGCTTTCCCCTATCTCCTTTTTGGCCATCTCTGTATCTACCCATTGTGTCTCAAGGGTCTTCAGGTTGTTCTTAATCTCCGACAGGGGGACGGGCGGGGTGCTGAGGAGGGGGACATCAAGTATGGTCACTACCGAGGAGACCCTCTCCAGCCCCCTGAGCTCTTCCCTCAGTTTCTTTATCTCATTAAGAGATTCGGGGGAGAAGAGTTCTTTCTTGGGCGTGTAGGTCATTAGGACGAACTCTAAGGTGGCGTATCTGTCATTTATTTTTCTGGAATATCTTAGGTCTTTATCATGTTCCAGGATAAGCGAGTCGGCCGAGGCATCAAGCCTAAAGTTTCTTATCTGAAGGCCGAGGA
>Ga0180009_10003738_pt1 | contig 17137 bp, 13 predicted proteins | sample OS_PC_MetaG_FD_123537 | JGI IMG/M metagenome (GOLD analysis project Ga0180009, IMG submission 123537) | Groundwater microbial communities from the Aspo Hard Rock Laboratory (HRL) deep subsurface site, Sweden - OS_PC_MetaG | ecosystem: Environmental > Aquatic > Deep subsurface > Groundwater... | reverse complement strand
CCTCTCCCGGCCAAGACGAGCCGGAGACCGGAACGCATCGGCCGCCTGTCACGCCTCACACCGTTGCGCGACCGCCGGTCACGCGTCCGCCTGCCGCGCCTCCGCCGAACTGCATCCCGCCCTTCGTTATCGACGAGAGTGGGCGCAAGCGGTATAAACGCGAGTGCTTTCGCAAGTAGCGAGAGCCGCGCCCAGCATGAGGTTCTCGCTGTCACAGTGTGCTTTTCTGAGACGATTGCCCGCGTTCGCGGCGCTGTGCGTTGCATGCCTGTTGGCTCCGTCGCGCGCGCACGCCGACGTCGTGGATCGCTGTGCGGATGCTTCTGAGTCCGGACAACGACTCCGGGACGAGAGGCGTTTGATCGAAGCGAGGGAACAGTTCATTGCCTGTTCGCAGTCCGCATGTCCGGATCTCATCCGAGCTGACTGCCTGTACTGGCTCGATGAGACGAAGCGTCGGATTCCCTCGCTCGTTCCGCGTGCGAAGGATGGCGACGGTCGCGACCTGACGGACGTGACCCTGTCACTTGACGGGCGAGAATTGGTCGCTCCGTTCGACGGTCGGGCCATCGAGGTGGATCCCGGAACACACAAGCTCGTATTCGAGGTGCAAGGAGCGTCTCCCGTCGTCGTCGATGTGGTGGCTCATGACGGTGAACAGCGTCGATTCGTGGACGCGGTCATCGGCGCAAGGGCAGGGGAGCCCACGTCCAAAGCGGTTCCGGCCGGGGTTTGGGTGCTCGGTTCCGTGGGTGTGGTGGGGCTTGCGAGCTTCGCGGTATTCGGAACAAGGGCCAAGAGCGAAGTCGACGACATGCGATCGAGCTGCGCGCCGTATTGCAGCGAACAGCGCGTTGACGACGCCCGTCGAGACGCGTGGATCGCCAATGGCTCTTTGGGCGTGGCTGTCGTAGCGATCGGCGTGGGCGCGTGGTTGTTGCTCGACACGGCCTCGGACGAGCCTTCCGTCGAAACGGGCGAGCCTCGGATCATGGTATTGCCAACACGATCCGGGGCGATCGGCGGCGTGTCGCTGTCGTTCGAGTAACGTCCCTTTGATTGGTAGGCCGTCCGTATCGGGCGGCATCATCAGATGCACCGCATAGCGCCGCGCTACCGATGAAGGGCCGATTGGGCTTCGCCGCGCCGACAGCGACGCGCTACCGACTGGACAAAGCGTGAATTGGTACGTTTGTCAAACGCAGGCTCGAACACCAGGGTCGTCAACGCTGTGTCGCAGGTAGCGTCGTTCACCAGCCACCTCCATCGGTCGTGCAAAGATCGAGGCAAGGGACCGCACGACCCGTGCCACCCTTACCTCGACACGTGCGCCGAAAAGGGGTGCCGCCTCACTGCGCTGTCAGCTGAAGCTTCCAACCGTTCAGCGAGCCGTAGTCACCCACTGCCACGTCTTGTACGCGCAGGACCCAGGTCCCCGCGGCGTCGATGCCCCGGAAGCCCTGCGGATAGGGTGCATCGAGCGGAACGAACGCTCCCTGATCCATCGCGTGGTAATCGCCCGGTGGCAAGAAGGGCGACAGACAGAACGGATCCAGGGCTTGCACGAATGCGTCGCCAAGACGGTAGTCACCGCTGAAGTCTGCCTCGCATGAGTTGGCGCAGTAGGAGCCCACGCTGCCAATTCCCCGCAGCAGTCTGATCACCGTTGCCCCGTGGGTGAGCGTAAACCACACGTCGCCGCTGAAGGTGTGCTGCAACCCCTCCAGCGTGACTGTCACGCTGCCCACGGAGAAGGACGAGGGCACCACGATTGTGCTCTCGATGGGCTGGCCGCCGTATTGCGAACCGCAGGGGTCGGGCCCGTCGTAGATGGTTCCCCCGGGACCGCTCCCGGTGAAGCTCAATCCCGTGCACGTGATTGACACACTCGTGACGTTCGCATCCGACACGGAGCCTTGACCACCGGCAACGCTACAAATCTGATCCGGCTGCGAAGGCTGCTGCGACACCGTCACCGCGTAGGCTCCGCCGCTGGGCACCAGCGCGGGAAACTCGAACGCGCCACTCTGCGTCACAGTCAGCTCATCGCCGCCATTGTTTTGAAGACGCAGACCCTGCCCGCTCAGGCCGCTCACCGTCCCACCCACCGAGTACGCGCTCGTCGAACAGGACACCAGCACGTCGTTCACATCCTGGTGTCCCATCACCCCGTTTCCACCAGCCACCGAGCACGCCTGATCCGGGTTGGTCGGGGTCGACGCTACCGTCACAACGTATGTTTCTCCGCTCCGAACGGGGGTGGGAAAAGCAAAGGGCCCGTTCTGGGTCACAGAGATCGGACCCGAGTCGTTCAGCTTCAGCGTCAATCCGGAGCCCACTACCCCGGAGACGGTGCCCCGCACCGCGTATTCCAATACCGAGCAGGACACCGAAACGTCCTGCACATCGGCTCCCTGCACGGTGCCCATGCCTTGGTTGACGACGCAGGTTTGCGACGGGGCGGTCGGTTGTGAGGCAACGGAGACCTGGTAGGCCCATCCGTCGGGCACCGGCGTAGCGAACGTGAACTGTCCGCTCTTTGGAATCGGCAGGTCATCGGTCCCGTTGTTGCGCAGCACGAGCCCCGTGCCAGCGAGCCCGCTGACTTGACCACCGATTTGGAACCCTGGTCCCGCCTCGTACCCATCCGGTGGCGTCGCATCCGTGTCCGTCCCGGCCTCTGCTCCAGCGGCCCCGGCGTCACGCTCGCCTCCGCTCAAGTCGCCGAAGTCGAGCACGCAGGACGGTAGCACCCAGCCGATGCTGCACATCGTCATCAAGCTGGCGAGCCATCCCAAACGACTCATTATGCCGAGTGTAGGCGGGGTTGAGGGGGGAGGCAAACGGTCAACCCTCCGCGAGAGCCCGTTCGCAATCCTCCCGCAGTTGCAAGAGCTGCGGATCGTGCGCGCGAAGCTTCAAGCCCGACCCGGCCGCGGACAACGCTTCCTCCGCCTTGCCGAGCTCGAGCAACGACCACCCCAGCCGCAGCCAAGCGAGCACGCGCACCGTCGAGGTGAGCTCGCCGTCCACGCAGCGTTCGAGATCGGCGACCGCGTCGTCGAGCGCACCGAGCTGTTCGTGGGCGAAGCCCCGCGCATAGTAGACATCCGCTCGCTCTGCCGCCGAAAGCAACCGGGTGCAGACGTCGCGCATCTGTTGATAACGGGGGAGTTCGTAGAGTCCGTCAAGCAGTTGGTCGAGGAACACAGCCATAGGACCGAAGGGTTGATACCGCGAACCGGCCCTTCCGACATGGTCATCGAAGGCAACGAGGTGGCGACGGGCTTCCTCCACATCTCCGGTGATTGCAGCGGCCAAGGTCAGTCCCGCCGCGGCGTGTCCCGCGCCCCAGCGGATGGCACGCTCGAGCTTCGTGCGCGCCTCGGGCAACCTGCCGACCGCAAGGTCCTTGAACGCGAGCGAGCACGACGCGACCTCGATGCTGCGCTCGAATCCCGAATGACTCCGGTTTTCGAGGAAGCGTAGGAACTCCGTGCGGTCGGTCGTTGCGAAGGAGTCTGGCTCAGGGTTGGGGTCACCAGCCTCATAGAAGGAATATCGACCATCATCGTGCTTGACGGTCATGGTTCCCTCTTTGCCCGCGTAGCCGAAGGTGTAGCCCGCCTCCATCGCTTCGAGCACGAACTCTGCGCGTTCGGAATCCATCATTCGACTCTATCGTGGGCAATGAAAAAACCGAAGGGTTGTCGAGGGCCCATCGCGTTCGTGGTGCTCACAGGATCGAATTCTGTTCGCGGAAGTTGACGGAGCGACACGCCGCTGGCATGGGCGAACCATGAGCTTTCCACGACCTATGTCTCTGCTGTCCGTCCTGGTGCTGGTGTTGGGGACCGCCAGCTGCTGCAAGGAAGGCAGTGGCAACACGGACCCGGCCGCCAGCGCCGACCCGACGCCCGCGGCTTCGGCCAAGGATCCTGACTCCATCCTCACTGCCGGCGTGAAGTTTGGCGCCACGATGTGCGCCAAGAGAGACGGGGACAAGTGCATCGCCCCCACGGATTCGTTTCCTGGCGATACCCCGGAGATCCACATCATCTACGTGACGAAGGAGATCCCCGATCGCAACCAGGACGTGAAGTTTCGGTGGATTGCTGAAGACGTGGGCGCGGCCGCGGCCAAGGGCACCCTCATTCGTGAGGTCGTGGAGAACACGGGCGACGATCTGATGCTCGGGGTGGCGACCCACTACACCATGCACACCGTGATGACCAAGCCGACGAAGGGGTGGCCGCCGGGCAAGTACAAGGTCGACATCGTCGTCGCGGGCTCGGTCAAGGAGACGGCGCGATTCACGGTCACGCCCGCATCCCCCTGACCCATGGTAACGCTGCGCCGGCCCCTCGGTATCCTCGCCCACAAGAACTTCGTGCGCGACGTGCCGACTGCGTTGCTCCCCGGCGTCCATGCATGCCTGAGAAAGCTCCGAACGATTGACAAGAATCGCTGGCACGGCGCCGGCGTGCGCGTCAAGAAGCTAGAAGGCTTCGCGTACCCGGTGTTCGAGGCGCGGCTGAACCGTGGAGACCGACTCATCTTCACGCTCAACCCAGCCGAGAGCGATGCGCTCGAGGGCCTCCATGTCTTGCTCTGGTACGCTGGCCCCCACGACGACGCCGTGCGCACGGCGGGCCGCAGGATGGGCGTCTCCGAGCCCGTCATGGAGGACCTGTTCGATCTGGCTGCGGTCGACGACGCGCTCGGCCTGACCTGGGACGGGCTCCGGCGACTCGGCGGCGTGGAGGTGCTCGCCGGTGCACCGATCGCGCGAACGTCTGCAGCGATCGATCCCTTTTCTCCGTTCCTGCGCGCCGCTGGCTCGCTCGTCGAGCTCGCCGAGTCCGATATCGACCGTTGGGCCGAAAGCCAGATCGACCCGATACTTCACCTCACGCCGGAGCAGCGCGCGCTGACACGGGCGGGTGAGGACCAACCCATCTTCCTCCGTGGCGGCGTTGGAACCGGCAAAACCACGGTGGCGCTGTACCGGATGCTCAAGCTGCTCATGGCTGGGTCGATCACGCGTCCAGCCTTCCTGACGTACTCCAGGACCCTCGCTGGATGGTGTCAGTCGGTGTTCGAGCGGCTTCCGGGGTGGGAACAGTTTCACGTCGAATTCACCAGCTTGAGTGGGTTGTTGCGAGGTCAGTTCGGCAGGGCAGAAGGGGGCAAGCGGCTGTTCAAGCGTGTATGGAGCCAGCGTGGACTCGCCGGGGATCCAGGGGCAGCCTGGCGTGACTTGCGTAGGCTTCGTGGGTCAGCGGCCTTTCGGGGCCAGCAGCCTCGGACCGGGGAGGATCTTCCCGACTTTGTCGATGCATCGTTGAAAACCGGCTACACGGCCTACAGAAAGCAACTTGGTCGTGCCTGCGATGTCCTCGACTTGGCCTGGAAGGCCTATGAGCACTTCCTGTCTCCCGCGGTGTCGGCCAATCTGCCCTACGATGCAATCTTCATCGACGAGGCGCAGGATCTAACGCCCATCGAATGGCTCGTGTGCATCCTGATGGGCAATCGTCCGCGTCTCGCGTTCTTCTGTGCGGATGAGGCTCAGGATATCCTCGATACGCGATTTTCGTGGGATGGCGTGGAGGCTGCCATGCAGCTGGTCGGCCATCGTGCTCCGACGTTCTCATGCGTCGATCTGCAAGGCAACCAGCGCAACTCCTCCCCGATTGCTGCCTTGCTGGAGAGGATTTCGGAACGATTCGACCTGCTGGCCTCTTCGGAAAGCTCCGTCTCACGGCCTGGTCCGGCACCTCTGGTCTGTGTGGGGACGATCGATCATCTGGAGAAGGCCGCTCGGCAGGCAGGCTGTCCGGTCTTGCTCGACCTCGCAGCGCGTTCCGACCGGGACTGCGGAGAATTCTTCTGGTCCCTCGATCTCGACCACATCAAGGGACTCGAGTTCCAGGTGTTGCCGCTCTTGGTCCCGAGGTCCGTGTGGCCGACAGACAAGCACCTAGCGCGCAAGCTTTACACGGCTGTCAGCAGAGCGCTCCAGGTTCTGGTGATTTTCACGGACGACGCGACGGCGAGGAGCCTCGAGGAGCTTGGGGCGCAGCGCGTCGCTTCCCAGGCTGAAGTCGCGGAAGCCCTGACCGCCCATCGGGATCTCATCGCTTGGGATCGCCAGGCGATGGCGCGCTGGAAGGTGCTGGACTACGGCAAGGCGGTGAAGTGGGTCGACGGCGGTATCTGCACCTGGAAGGACTTCCGTCCGCAGCTTGGACGCTGGTCCTCCGAAGTGCCGTACGCCATCGCGTGTCTTTGGGTACAAGAAGGCCTGTGCTCCTGGGAGCTCCTTCAGGACAGGATGGGGGACTGGGTGGGCGTGGTGCCCCCCGAGCTTGCGGCCGATTGGGTTCGAGAGGGCCTTTGCCTGGCTGAGGACTTCGCCAGGCGCGCGCCCGGCTGGGTCCAAGCCGCGGATCTCCGGCAAGCCATGACGTGGGTGGAGGCCGGCCTCGTTGGCTGGGAAGACTTCCGGTTTCGGATTCCTCTGTGGATATCCGCTGCCCCCCTCCCGATGGCCGCCGCGTGGGTAGAATCGGGCGTTTGCAGCTGGTCGGACTTCCAGGTTCGGTTGCAGAGTTGGGTTCCCGAAGTGAGCCTCGCCCAAGCGCAAGCCTGGGTCGTATCCGGCGCTGTCTCGTGGGACGACCTACGGACCCGGGTGCCGGACTGGTATTCATCGGCAACGATCGAGGTGGCGTCGACCTGGGTAGGTCTGGGGCTGTGCACCTGGCACGATGTTCGGGCACAGATTCCCTCGTGGGCCGGTTTCGTGTCGCTCGATTGCGCCGTAGCGTGGGTGGACGCAGAACTGTCCACCTGGGTACAGCTTCGACACCGACTTGCCGAATGGGCAGAGGATGCTTCGTTCGAACACGCCTCGGCATGGGTAGAGGCGGGGCTGTGCGGCTGGAACGACTTTGGAGACCGTGTCGAACCATGGGTTTCGTGCGCCACGCCGGAGCAAGCGCTCGCTTGGCTCGATGCAGGCCTCTGCTCCCCCAAGAGCTTATGGGAACGGATTCCGTCGTGGAGATCGGCCTTGACCCTTTCTCAGGCAACCGTCCTCGTCGAGGCCGGCGCCTGCTCCTGGGGCGCGTTCGCGCCAAGGCTGGCAGGGTGGGGCGAGGACGCGTCGTGCGACCAAGCGCGTGAATGGGTTCGGGCTGGTCTGCGAGCCTGGCGGGACTTCCAAGCAAGAATCCCATCCTGGATTCCCTCGGCATCCCTGGAGCTCGCCACCTCCTGGGTCAGTGAGGGATTGTGCTCGTGGAGAGACTTCGAGCCGAGAATCGCGGAATGGATGCCGCTCGCGTCACTAGAGCATGCCTGCGATTGGGTCGACGCGGGTCTCGCGAGCTGGGAGGACTTCAAGATCAATCTCCCCCGCTGGGCCGAATCGGCGCCGGCGTGGAGAGTTGCGCGTTGGAGGGACTTGAATCTCATCTCGCGTCAGTTGGCGAGGGCCGCCATGCGACGAGGTAGCCGGTAGCCAGACACGCCGTCGGCTTGACGACAACGGGAACTTGACCGGCAACGAGCATCTGCTCGTCAGCCGCGCCAAGGTCGAGCCTTCGTGGGAATTCGACAGCAGTGGTGGCGTGCTCGAGAACCCCGCGATGATTCACAAGGGCGGGCACTACCACCTCTTCTACTCCGGCTTTCGGTGGCAGACTGCGAAGTACGCCAACGGGCACGCGATCTGCGACACGCCGTTCGGCCCCGCACCAAGACGAGCAAGGTGAACCCCTGGCGGGGAAGCAAGGGGGACATGCTCGGCCCCGGCGGAGCCGACTTCGTCGCGGCTCCGGACGGCACGCTGCTCATCTACATGCACGGATGGCTCGCCCCGAACGTCGGTGCGCCTGACGGCTCGCGCAAGCTCTGGCTGTATCGGTTGATCGTCAACGGCAACGATGCATCCATCGCTCCGCTGTAAGCACGGTACAGAGCAGGAGAGTAACCACAGAGGACACAGAACGCACAGAAGGATGCCGAAGCGGAAAACAACCCATTCTGCGATCTCTGTGTGCTCTGTGGTTCTCTGCTCTTCTCTCTCTTGCCGTCGGAGCGGACACTGGACACGCGACCCTAGCAAAGAGCGGGACCCGGCTGGACCGGGGAGGCATTCAAAGTTTGACGGTCCCGGGATTAGGTCTGGGAACTCCTCGTCGTGAATCGTCCGGAGCACGACGAGGAGACCCGACGGATCGGGCTTGGGCTCCGCTGCGCTGGGCTCGGGCTCGAACAGAACGAGAACAAGGACAAGGAGCCTCCGGCTCCTCGTGCCCAACCGCCCAACGATGTCCTGCTCGCAATGTCGACGGTTCACCTGTCTGCGTTCTGCATCTCTGGCGCCCGAGCCCGAGCCCGATCTGGAGTGATGGACTGGTGCCGCTCGTGAGTGGCGCCAATTTCGCCGCCCTGGGCGGCTCACATATGCAATCCCCCCGCTGGGCGGGGGGATTCTTAGTTTCGGGCACGCCCGGTGCCGAAGATCCTACCGATGAGGGGGCTAGCCATCGCGCCGTATCCCCGAATCGCGCACCTGCTGCTCCAAGGTCCGGAACCGCTGCGCCATCGCGGTGACCATCGCCGACGTCCAACCGCCCCCAAATCCCTCGTTCATGGTTCGCTTGTCGAGCACCATCACCGTGGCCGCGTCGATCGCCTCGACTGATGCAGCCCGCGGTTCGTCGAGGAGCAAGGCCATCTCGCCGAATACGTCGCCAACCTTCATGGTCGCCAGCGTCTCTTGCTCGCCGTCCACAGTGCGGAACGCTCGGCAGCTGCCGCTGACGATCATGTAGGCCGTGTCGCCCATGTCCCCCTCTCGAATGATCAGACTTCCCGCGGCGTAGCTCTGCGTTGGCAGGTGCATGCCCCCTCTCAAGAAGTCACGGAGGTCATTCCGTAGCGCGATCACCGTCTGGTAACGGTCGGTCGGCGCCGGAGCGACAGCCTTCATGATGATCTCGTTGAGTCTGTTGGGAACGTGAATTCCGAAGGCCGCGGTCTCCAGCGGGATGACCTTCCCGCCCGTCGCCCGGAAGAGGGCGTCGTTGATGTTGCGGGGACGGCCGTAGGGCGTTTGACCGCTGACCAACTCGTACAGGATCGCGCCAAGTCCAAAGACGTCCGAGCGCTCGTCCATGTCGGCTGGATTGCCCAGCGCCTGCTCGGGTGCCATGTGAGTGACCGTACCGACAGGACCCTGGGCCTCCATCTGGGCGCGTTGCCCAGAGGCCGGCTTGGTCTTGACCAGACGAGCGAGCCCCCAGTCCATCAGGTAGACCTGGCCGAAGTCTCCCACCATGATGTTGTCTGGCTTCAAGTCGCGGTGGATCACGCCTCGATGGTGAGCGTAGGCGACGGCGTCGCACACCTTCAGAAGGATATCCAGCCCATGCTCGAGCCGCTCGGAGGAACCGGGCGGACGCTCGGGAGTCATGAGCCACTTCTTGAAGTCGATGCCTTGCACCAGCTTCATCGTGAAGTACGGCACGCCGTTGTCGCCAACCGCAAGCTCGTGCACCGGCACGATGTTCGGGTGCTCCAGCTGGCCCGTGATTTGGGCCTCGGCGATGAAGCCGTCGCGGTACATGTCCACCGACAGGTGCTGCTTGTCGAGGCGCTTGAGCGCGACGTGGCGCAGCAGGTTGCGGTCGAGCGCTGGATGCACGTGTCCCATCGCACCGCGTCCCAGCTCCGGCGCCAGGCGCAGGTGCGGCGGCGTCGGGATGGCTTCGCGTTCCCGTTCCTCGGCGCTCACCCGGTGGTCGCCCCGCACCGGAATCGACTCGATGACATACACTGGCACGCTGCCGACTTCGCCCTTGTCTTCCTCGCTCATTCGATGCCTCCTGCTAGCAAGGTGCAGACTATCATCGCTCGTCTTCGCACCTGACGGATTTTCGCGCGGCCCCCCGAACGCGAAACAACCCGACCTCGATCGGCCCGTCATACGGGGGGAGCCAGGGCAGGCTGCTCTGCGACGGCAGCACGCGCGTTTCGAGCGGCTCCAGGTCGAGACTACGCTCGAATTGGCGGCAGGATGGAGCACCCTCCGGCGTGGAACACAGCGATGAGCGATAGTAGAACACCAGCGAACCGGCTGTCTTCGGCAAGATCACGAGCCCTTCCGCCGTTCGGCCGGTCGCCTGGATGAGCGAGGTATCGTAGACGGGAAGTCCGATGGTGTGCTTTTCGGCGCGGGCCAGGTAGTCGACGTTTGCGCCCGCCGGCAACCTCGTCCGCCACTGCATGGCCCAACGCAGCTCCCGCGTGTCCGTCGGGATCACCGTCTGTGCCTCGTATCGAATCCCGACGAGGGTCACCCCGAGCACCCCGATCGCGGCCGAAGCCGCAATCGCTTTTCGATGCGGCCACCGCGCCGCCACCGAGCAAGTCAGACCAACGCACGCTACCAGCATCGGCGGCGCGAACTGGATTCGGTACGCGTCGGCGATCCATCCGAAATTGTTGCCCAGCAAGTCCGTCGCCGCTGCGATGTATACCAAGACCCAGCCAACGGTGAGAGACTCGATGGCGAGCATCCGGTTCCGCGACCCGAGCACCAGGCCGAGGCTCGCCAGCACGGCGCTCAAGCCCAGCGCTGACAGAGCCGGGAAGGCGAGCAACGACGACGGCTGCCATTGTTGCCCCAGCGAACCGGACAAGACGTTCGATACCGCGCTGCCCGACGCCGCGAGGACGATCGCACCGATTCCCAGACCGGCGGCCGTCAATTCGAGCAGCCGCGAACGCAGCGACCCCCTCCTGCATATCAGCACCAATGGGATCGTCGCGGCGGGGACCCAGCTGGTCGGATGGATCCGCACGGCCTGGGCCAGGAGAAGTCCCGCACCTGCCGTCGGCAGGATGAAGGATAGAGAGCGGACGGTAGCCTCGCGTTTCATACTCGCCAGCACGGCCGCCGCCGCGAACAGCAGAATCAGTTGGACCCCCAAGTACGACTCGCTCTGTGCCAGACGAATTGCGAGGGGATGCACAGCGAGCAAACCGGCCACCACCCACGCTGCGCAAACGGGGGCACCGGCGCTTCGCGTGATCCGCCATCCGAACCACGGAATCAGCGCTGAACCTGTGGCCATGGCCGCGAAGATGGCGACATCCGGCGGGTTGCCCCACCTGGCAACCCAACCGAATAGCTCGGCGTACCCCGGGCCGTATCTACAAGTGCCCGCGTCGCGCAGAGCGATCTCGATCCAGAATGGTCCCTGGCCGTTCTGGTGGAAGAATCGCGCCGGTACGGCGAGTGCACGGATCGCTAACACCGCACTGGTACCCGCGAGCATGGCGACCAGCCCTGGCAGGCCGACCCCCTGCCAAGCGGTCCGGGCCCACCCCGCCAAGCCCCAACTTCGCATGGCGAACGCCCGGCTGGCTCGGTGTCTCCGAAGGAAAGATGCCAGCAGCACGACCAACGCGCCAAGCAGCAGCCAGGGCACCGACATCCTGTGCCCCGCTGCGCCCTCGCCCGTGGGCCCTTCAGCCGCGTCCAGAGCGAGCGCCGGGTCCCGCTCGAGGCAAACTGCAACTTGGTCCAGCGCGGCGCGGCGCGCCTCCGGCTCCTTGGACCAATCTGCGAACTCTCCGACGGGCGACAGCCCATAGCCGTTCACGCGTCGGAATGGCGCCCGGGCCGACCGCGATATCTCCAAGTCGAGTGAGGTGGCAGGAGCCAGCTCCACGTGCAGCAGGACCCGACCTGGCGGACATCCCACCACCCGCATCGATAGACCACTGCGCTGATGACAACGGTCGAGCCACCCCTGTGTCACCTGCTCGCACGTATTTGCGAATGCGAACGTGGGCGCCAACAGGATGAGTGTCGCCACCACGACCATCCAGGGACGGGCGCGCGTTGTACGCGTTCGGTCCTGTTCGATGGTCGTCGTCGAAGGCACCCGCGGAGACTACAACGACCAGCTTGCCCCCAGGTCGCCTTTCCGCTGCGATCGAGGTGCTATCCGACCTCCCCGTCCTTCATCGAGACATGACAGAGCGAAGCGCCAACGGCCACCAACCCGCATGCCGTCCAGACGTTCCAGGCCACGGGCACTTGTAGGTAGGCGGCGCTGACGAGGGTCGACAGCACCGGTATGGCGTACGAGGCGGAAACGACGAGCGTGACGCGCCCCCGGCGCATGGCGCGGTCCCACATGCCATAGGCGATGAGCGTGGGGAACAGAGCCATGAACAGCAGCTCGACGACAGCGCGCGTGTCCCACGCCGAGGGCTCCACGAAGAGGGGCCGAACAGCGAGGAGGGCGCATCCGGCGGCCAGCGAGAACAACGGGACGGCGCCGGTTGTTGCAAGCCCAGCCCACTTGCGGCTCAGGTTGGAGTAAAGCCCCCAGAGAACCGCGGCGATGGTCGCGAGCACATAGGGCCACGGATGGCCCACGAGATTCTGCGCGAGGGTGGTCGGCTCCCACACGCGCAACCGGAGCGGCGCCAGCACCACACCGCCCAGGGCCACCAAGAAGCCGACCGCGAACGCGGGCTTCACGCGCTTGCCCAGAATCGGGATGGAGAACAACAGCGTCAACGACGGCCAGAGGTAGTTGAGAATGGCCACCTCGAGGGTCTGCTGGCGATTGACCGACAATCCGATGGCGAGCGCCAGGCAAACCGTGTAGCCCACGAAGATGGCGCCACAGACAACGAGATAGGGAACGGGCAGGCGCACGATGGATCCGGCACGCCCCCTGGCAAGCGCGACGAGCATGCCGAGCCCGCCCCCGACCAGGAACATGAGCGCGGTGGAAGTCAGGGCGCCCACGCTCTCCGCCAGACTGCGCGCTATGCCGATGTTGGCGCTCCACAGCACGATGGCCGCGAAGCCCATGGCGGTACTGCTGCGCTCCGACCGGCGCCCGGGAAGTTCGGGAAGAAGGGCAGTTTCTGCCAAAGGCCGGTTGCGCGTCGCCATCGTCCGGCGACACAAGTAGTGCGGTTCTGTGGCTCGCGCAACCCGGCGGATGTGGCCGGCGCCCGATACAGGCGCCCTAGGTGCGTGCGCCGAAAAAGACGCTAGGCCGATGGCCGAGGCAGAAGGAGAGAACCACAGAAGGCGCAGTGCACACCGAAGGGGATTTCTTGCTGCTTCGGCAACAGAATTTCTGTGCGTTCTGTGACTTCTGTGGTTGCTTCACTTCTCGATCGCCGAATACCCGCGCGGGGGCGAGAACCCTCTTCGGCGCACGCTGCTAGTGCGCTAACGAGCGCACATCCTCAGCGGGGGCCCAGTTACTTTCGGTCGCGGGCCAGAGAGCGTATGCCCGAAGGGGACGGGTCAGGCAGGGCCCAGGACGCGCTCGACCTCGGCCAGCACGCGGTCTTCCACAATGGGCTTGTCCAAGACAACCACATTGCGACCGACCGCGACGTTGCGACCCGCCTGCCCGCTGACCACCACCACTGGAATGTCGCGTAGTTCCTTGTGGTCGTGCAGCTTGCGATACAGCCCCGTGCCAGTTTCGGCGGGCATGAGGAGGTCGAGCAACACCAGCGCGGGGCGGTCCTCTTTGATGATCGCCAACGCCTCGACTCCGTCGCTCGCGGTTTTTACGACGTATCCCTTGTCCTCGAGAAGGATGCGCAGATAGTCGCGCATGTCCAATTCGTCATCGACGACGAGAATGTACTTGACCATCACATACCTCCTGAGTGCACGCAGCGTTTCAAGTGTCTCACTTCGGCTCCCGCTTCTTTTTTAGCGAGCGAATAGCTTCTTCCATGGTCGTCGGGTCCGCATTCTTCAGCAGTCTTTCGAGCTCTTCTCGAAGCTGTTGAGACCGGTCCTCCCGCGGGGGCGCTTGAAAGTCGACGTTCAGTTTTTCGCAGATGAAGCGGATGTACTGATCTGGTTTGACCGGCTTTTCGAGGTAGAGGCCTGGCCCCGAGAGCGTCTTGCCCGACAAAATGCTTTGCAGATCTTCTCGACCCTGGTCGTCCGTCGCGTGGGCGGTAACGATGACGAAAGGAATTTTTGCCCACTCCCGGTTCCGGCGTAGCTCGTGCAAGAACCGGACACCAGAACCCCCCTCCATCACCAAGTCGAGCGAGATGAAATCGGGGGCAGCGTGTCGGACCTTTTCAAGGGCGTCCACGCCATCAACTGCCTCGACGACGTTGAAGCCCGCATCTTCGAGGGCGATGGTCAGGTACTCGCGCGCGTCTTCCTCGTCGTCCACGACCAGGATCGTCTTGTCTTCAGCTTTGGCCATCACCAACCCCTCCGTCATGATCTTCCTCTTGGTGGTTATCTTCCACCAGGATATTAGCGGATTCGGCACACGGTAAGCGTTTCCGGGGAAACCGTACACGGAATGTCGACCCCTTACCAGGCGTGGAGTCAACCTCGATGCTGCCTCCGTGTTGCTGGACGATTTTTCGGGTGATCAACAACCCGAGTCCCGTCCCTCCCAGCCCCTTGGTAGTGAAGAATGTCGTGAACACCTTGTTCTTGATCTCGTGGTCCATGCCGCAACCCGAGTCATGCACGCTGAACTCGAGGATGTCGTCGTGCTCGTCGACGGCCAGGGTGACGCTACACTTGGGATTGTCTGAAACCTTGCAGGCATCCATGGCGTTGGAAACCAAGTTCTCCAGGCACGACCGAATCTCTTCAGCGTCCATCATTGCGGGGGCCACGAGTGGAGCGGGCTGCCAAACGAGCTCAACGCCAATTTGTCGGGCCGCATCGCGGTAGAGCTCGACCACTTCCTTTGCCAGCGCGTTCGGATCGGTGGGCTTCGCTTTTGGCGCGTAGCCTTTGGAGAAGTTGAGAAATCCCTTCACCAAAACCGTAATGCGATCCACGTTTCGTTCGAGCATGTTCCAGCCACGATCAATCCGCTTCTGCGACCCAGACCGCATGCCGGAACGGATGATGTACATGCCGCCCTGCAACCCATTGAGAATGTTCTTGATGCCGTGGGCAAGCTGGGCGACGGTTTGCCCCACCGCAGCGAGCCGCTCGTTGTCGAGGTTCCGCCGTTCGAGTTCCTTGAACTCTCGTAGGTCCTGGAAGAACGCGGAGCCACCAATGACTTGATCACCATTGCGAAGGACCGACCCAGAGAATCGTACGGGGATTTGCTCCCCTTCCGAGTCAACCACCGTGGCTTCCGAAAGGACCAGGTTCGCTTCACCCGCTTCGACAGCTCGCAAGAAACGATCGGGCAGGAATCGATCGCTCCGCATATTTCCGACCACCTGGCCCGCCGAGATCTTGAACAGCTTCTCCGCTGCTCGATTGAATACCTTGACCTTCCCCGACGTGTCCGTGGCCACCAGCGCGTCGAGCGTGCTCTCGATCATGATGTTTCGAAAGGAACTCTCATGGTTCAACCTGTCCGAGAGATCGTGGAGCTCCGTAACATCTGTCGACAACTCGATAACGTAGCTGCAATCCGTTTTCGAGCGCTCCAGCGGCGCGGTCGAAACGATGTAGTGGATCGGGTTGCCGCTCTTGTCCTGACCCACCTGCTCCGAATGGGAGCACTGGCCGTCAGCGAACGTCTTGAGCGCCGGACAATCGGAGCACCGCTCAGTTCGGTTCTTATACACCTTGTAGCAGTGCTCGCCGACCTGATCGCCGAACTTCTTGACCAGCCGCTCATTGGACCGAACAATCCGCAGATCTCGGTTGATGACAGCGATGTAACACGGCGCCCGGTCGAACAGGATGTTGTACGCCCGCTGCAGAGACTTGGTCTCGGTCACGTCGTAGGACATCTCGATCACGTACGTGATCTCGCCCGTCTCATTGCGAACCGGTGCCGTGTAAACCACGTAGTGCGCGCGCTTACCCCGACGATCGAACCCCTCTTCGTCGTTGACGTGTACCTTGCCGTCGCTGAAGGTTTGCGCAGCAAGACATTGATCGCAGACCTTGTCCTGGCGCTTGTAGACTTCGTAACACTGCCTTCCGACGGCTTTACCGAAGACTTCCTCGAACTGACGGTTGGCGAGCACAACTCGGTAGTTGCGATCGACAACCACGATGTTGCTCGGCACGTGTTCGAAGAGTTCGTCTCCGAGCCAGCGGTGAACTTCCGGCCGAACGTCCTCTGGGATTCTTGCGTTCATCCGAGCACCCTCGAAACCAGATCCATGAAGCGCTGAATGTTGACGGGCTTTTCCACGAACCCCTCGGGCTCTGGGATGATGGTTCCGTCAGGCAGACGACGATACTCGATCTTGTCCAAGTCCCTCGATACGTTGAGCCCGCTGGTGATGAACACCGGAATGTTCTTGAGTTCGGGATCCGTCTTCAACTGCTGGTACAGAGACATTCCGGACTGCTCGGGCATCAGGACATCCACACAAATGAGGTCTGGACGTTCTTTCTTCGCCTGCGCGAGGCCGGCGGCCGCGCTGTCCGCGGAAGCCACCACATAGTCGTGGTCCTCCAACAAGTCGCGTAGGAACTCGAGAGCGTCGGGCTCGTCATCCACAAGTAAAATCCGCTGGGCGCTCATGGTGTAGGCGCGGGGACGCGCTTCTCCCGTGTCAACTCCGTGAGTTGGGCCTCGGCTTGGTGACAGCCGACGCATTGCGCGAAAGCGGTATTCTCTACCTTGCCCGACGCGACCTGCTGCTCGTGGCACTTGATGCACAATCCGTGCATGGCATCGGTGTAGCCGGCCGCGACATCGGGGTCTCGACCCTCGCGATCGCCGATCTTGACCAGCGGGCTGTCCCGCCGCATGTCAGGGTGACAACTCTCACACGATGTCGTATTCGCCTTCACCTTGGGTAGCGTCGGGTCGGTGTGGCAGTCAATGCAACCGTCGTTCCCTCCGAGCTTTTCTTCATGCAAGTCGTGGTCGAAGATCGAACGACTCTCATGCATGTCCGCATGGCACCGCCCACAGGAGGTCGCTTCCTCGAGCGGTCCGGTCAAGTGGTGGCAATCTCTACAGCCCATGTTCTCTTCCGCTAGCCTGTCGATGTGCGCCTGATGGTCGAACAGCACGAACCGACCGTTGTCGTCGCCGTCAATCAGGAATACGTCGCTCGGCGAGAGATCCGGGTGCTTCTGGGTGTCCACGGGAAACGTGTAGCT
>Ga0180009_10003737_pt1 | contig 17138 bp, 20 predicted proteins | sample OS_PC_MetaG_FD_123537 | JGI IMG/M metagenome (GOLD analysis project Ga0180009, IMG submission 123537) | Groundwater microbial communities from the Aspo Hard Rock Laboratory (HRL) deep subsurface site, Sweden - OS_PC_MetaG | ecosystem: Environmental > Aquatic > Deep subsurface > Groundwater... | reverse complement strand
GCCCCAGAGTTCAGTATTAAAAGCTATTTTTCTAGGTGATAAATATGGATTATCTAATGAATTAAAAGAAAAATTAAATATTAGCGGTACAAGACATATTGTAGCTATATCAGGAATGCATATACCTATAACTCTATAGCTACAGTTTGAGGAATAGAAAAAGGCCATCTAACTTATATTAAACTGACCTTTTATTTATTTTCTCTATGTTTTTTTCTATTATTTTCAAAAAAAGAATTATTCCTATTAAATTTTTTAATGACCCAATCTATAAATTTTTTACTGTATTGTGATGCTCCTGAAGAAGGATGATAATAATATTTTGGGTTATCACAAATATTAAAAAGGTATCTAATCATTAGCAAATCATAGTTTGTTATTTTCCATTTTCCTTTAAGTTTTTTATTAATTTTAGCGACAGTAACTTTTGTTATATAGGGACAATCTGTATCAGGAGTAGTTAATCTATATTCTGGCGCATCTGGGTCGCTGGTTACTTGTATATTAATATCCTTTACTAATTTTTTACCTTCTTTAGTAACAACTACTGAAACTGGTTTAACATCTCCTATTAGTTTTAAAACTGGCTTGCCTCTTTTTTGAAAATTACCTTCTTTAATAAATTGTAATTTGTTAACCAATTTTTTATCTATAACTAAAGTTCCACTTTGTCCACTTATTTTACCCTCGATTATATCTAAAATAGCCGCATTTGTTGGACCAATTTTAGAGATTTTTTCAAAATGCTTCATCCAGCCTTTTCTTTCTTTTTCCTTGATATGTTCAAATAATATTTTAAGTTCGGGATATTTTATCTTTTCACTTCTGGCATTATATCTATAATAGATGTCAGATTCTTTAATCTTTCTGTTATTCTTTAAGCAAATGACAGGTTTATTTGTTATCTGATAAGTGTGTAAAATACCAATAGTTTTTGATCGTACCTTAACAACAAATTTTTCGAATATTATTTCTGGAGAAAAAACAGTATTGAGATATTCGGTTATTTTTGCTTCATCAGTGTCTTCAAAATTATTGTTCTGTAGACCAACTAATTCACGAGGTTTGTTTTTGACACCAAAAATAATGTAACCACCTTTATTATTAGCAAATGCAGCTATGCTTTTTGCGTATTCATCTTTAGATCCCCAATTAAATGATTCCTTAAATTCAACTAAGTTACTTTCACGTGAAATTATTCTGTTTGGAATAGAAGTATGAAAAGAAAAAATTCTTTTATAATTGTCTGAGTTTTTGAAATCCATAATTGTTTTTTGTATAGACAATTTGAATTATAGTCTATTGTTTATTTAATAAATTATTTTTTAAGTAAATCGAAGAAAACGATTTTTTATTTTTCCAAAATTGTATTATGAGAGTTTTTCATTTTCTCTAATTAAAAAAACATAAAAATAATCTCTACCAGCTTTATCTTTTATAATCCTGGCTTTTAAATCTCCCTCTCTTGTCATTTTTCTTGCAGTTTGATGTTTAATACCAAATTTATCATCTAATTGCCACATTGCATACCAACTATCTCTATTTTTACAGACATATTTAGGAATTACTTTTTTATCTATTGCTCTCTGACAATTTAAGCATTTTGGCCCTAATTCATCATACCAACTTTCTTTTTCTGTAATATGGTTACTACAAACCAAACAACTGTAAACACCATCATTCAAATGAAAACCCTTTGGGTGTTTTTTTAATTCTTCTTTCCTTAAAAAATCTTTATAAGCGCAATCATGTAAAACCTTAAAAAAACCCAAAAGATTACTTGCGGATTCATATGCTTCTTTATCAGATATTTTTTTACCTGTATTTTTTTCGTAAATCTTCTTATATTTTTCAATAGCTTCTTTTGAAATTTCCATATTTTATATATTCATTCATTTTAAAGATTTAAACTTTGAAATTTCTTTAATAATAATTTTCTTATCTCGTTCATGAATTGATGGAAAACTTAATCTTTTATCTTTAACTAAAAGCTGATATCCTTTATGAAATTTCATTCTTAAATTCTTATTATGTTTGAGTTTACGTCTAAATTTAGCTATTGCTTTTTCCAAATCGTAATAATAAATGTGTGGAATAAATCTAAAAACAGGCCTAATAATTCCTTTTTTATTATGATATAAATAAAATTTTAAATGCTCTTTTCTTACTTTTAATCTAAGTTTTATATCTTTGTCTAAACGATCTAATTTACAAGGCCAATGTACTCCAGTCAAAAAAGAATTATCTATTGTACTTAAAGGAAAATCGATAATTTTTTTAGGGAAAAACAAATGAACATGTCCATTTCTGAAAGCACCCCAAATAAAAGAACTTAAATCACTGTAAGTTTTATTATTAAAACAATCTTTGTAAAATTTATAAACCGATTGTTTTGCAGGAATTTTTCCAAAATGATCAGGATTATATGTATTTCCCGAAATTTCTATCTTACGAAATCGGACTATTCTTCTTTTACCTCTACTTTTGTCAAAGACATAAGGATAGTATAATTTTGCTATAGGTTCTGTAATAGCTAAACCACATAATGCTACTAAAAAATTGGCGCCTCTTCCTTTATGATCGATAGAATTTAAGATTTTTTTAAAATCTTCTAAAGAAAGTGCTATTTGATGAAATGCTTCTTCTATTTCTTTATCTATAATTGAGTTATTCATTAAAAAAAATTTAGAAAATAATTTGATATATGATATAATAAATAATGATACCTATTGATACTTTTATTTTATTATGAAAACAGACAAATATCAACTATATACAACTAAAGAAATAGCAAAGATTTTAAAAGTATCTTTAATTACAGTAAAAAGATATTTAAAAGAAAACAAGATTCTTTCTGTTAAAATTGGTGGCGCAAGAAGAGTAAGAAAAGAAGATTTTGAAAATTTTATAAAATCTCAACAATTAACAGAAATCTATAAAAATTTAGAAAAAGATATTAAAATATCTTACATAGATAATTTTAAAAAATTAGTTAATTTTTCTACTAATTTAGAAAAGCCTATACATAGATGGTTTAATATAAAAGAAGGATATTCTGAGGACTTGGTAAATAATTTGATAAAAAGGTATAAGATCAATTCAGGATATATTCTTGATCCTTTTAGCGGAAGCGGTACTACGCTAATAAGTGGATTAAAAAATAATATAAATACAATTGGATTTGAAATTAATCCATTTTTAGCTTTTTTATCAAAAATAAAGATTTCCTCTAAGGTATCGAAAAGAATAAAAAAACATTTAGAAAAAATAAAAAAATTAAATAAAAGAAGAAAATTTTCTAAGCCAAAACTTAGTATTATAGATAAGCTTTTTAAAGAAAATTTACGCATAATACTAGCAACCAAGAACTATATTGATAAAATCAATAATAAAGATGATCAAAACATATTAAAATTAGCATTTCTCTGTTCTTTAGAAGAATCTAGTTATGCTAAAAAAGATGGGAATGGATTAAAATATCCTAAAAATAAAAAGCCAAAGAAATTTCTTTATGTTTTTGATAAAAAAATAGAAGAAATAATTACAGATACAAAAAAAAGGAATTATAATACAGAAAACTCTTTGTTGTTTAATATTGATTCTAGATTAATTTATGATTTTCTTAAAAATAGAACTAAACTAGATAGTAAAGATTATTTAAAACAAAAAAGCATTAATCATTTAAAAAAACTAATAGGAAAGATTAATTTAACTGTATTTTCACCTCCATATATGAATTGTTTCGATTATACTGAAATATACAAAGTTGAGCTTTGGATGGGTGATTTTGTTAAAGAATACGACGATCTTAAATTTATAAGAAATGATTCTATATCTTCGCACTTGAATAAAACTTACTATGAAAATATTAATTTTGATAATCAATATGTCAGTTTTTTTAAAAACTTACTTTCAGAAAAAAAACTATGGGACAAAAAAATCCCTTTTATGGTAAATGATTATTTTCGTGATATAGCAGAAGTTTTAAAATCAATTTATGTATTGCTTAAGAAAAAAGGACGTTGTGTTATAGTTGTAGGAAATTCAGCCTATGGTTCTATTGCCATTCCTACAGATCTTATTTTAGGAAAAATAGGATTAGAAGCAGGTTTTAAAAAAGTAGAAATAGAAGTTACAAGAAAATTAGGAACTAGTTCGCAACAATACAAAACAATTAATAAAAGGGAACTACTTAGAGAAAGTTTAGTAATCTTAGAAAAATAAAATGAAGATAATAGAAGTTCAAGAAATACCTATTAACCCCAAAAAAAACACTTTATATTCCATTAAATCAAAAGGGGTTACATCATATACTCATGGTATACATAAGTACCCAGCTAAATTTATACCACATATACCAAGATGGGCTATTTTGAAATACACAAAAGAAAAAGATTATGTATTAGATCCTTTTATGGGTTGTGGAACAACATTATTAGAAGCAAAAATTTTAGGAAGAAACGCATATGGTTTAGAAATCTCAGAACTAGCTAAACTTATTACTAAAGTAAAAATTACTTCATTATCACATAAAAAATTAATGGAACTTAACAAAGAATTAATTAAAGAAATAAATAATATAAAAATTAAAAATACAATAATAATTCCTAATAATATAGATAGATGGTTTAGAAAAAGAAGTATTCGAGAACTTGCGATTATTAAAAACGCTATATCTAAAGTAAAAAGCCCTAAATATAGAAAGTTTTACTTTGTTATTTTTTCTTCAATAATAAGAAAAATTTCAAAAGCCGAATCACAATCTCAAAAAGTTTATATTTCAAGTCGCTATCCTAAAAAATATATCAATGCTATTGATGTGTTTTCTAAAGAATTAAAAAAAGGTACACTAGCACTTTCAGAATTTACTGAAGAAATAAAAAATAAGTCAACTAAAGCCAATATTATTAACAAAGATGCAAAAAAGATTAATCTGTCAAATAACTCAATTGATTTAGCTATAACATCTCCTCCTTATATTAATGCTATAAATTATATTAATATTCATAAATTAGAATATGCTTGGTTATCTTTGAATGACTCTAAAAAAATAAAAAAAGCCGATAAAGCTCAATTTGGTACCGAAAAAATCTATTATCCTGAATATCTGAATAAATTAAATAGTGAATTTCCAAAGATTAATAAGTTAATTAACGATCTTTATAAAAAAAGCAAAAAACATTCTTATATAGTTAGTAAATACTTTTTAGATATGGAAGAAAGTTTTAAAGAAATACATCGAGTACTCAAAAAAAATTCTACATACTGTATGGCAATTGGGAATAATAAAATAAAAGGGATCGAAATCCCTAATTATAAAATCCTTATAGAAATAGCCAATAACGTAGGATTTGAATTTGACAATATTTTTTCTTATGTAATAAAAAATCGGATTTTAAGAATCCCAAGAAATGGACGAGGAGGAGATATTAATATCGATAATATAATAGTTTTTAAGAAAAAATAGATTCTACTTTATTTTTAAGAAACACATTCAGTAAATCTTCTATTGGAATAAAAGAATGCTTAATGTTATCTGCTATAAAAATATTTTCTAAACTCCTACATAAATCTTTATGTAGAATAGGAGCTGAAAAAACTATTAAACTTTCTTTTATTTTATATTTTTTATAAAGATCCTTGTTATTGGATTCAAAATTTCTAGCATGTCTGACAATATTAAAAGATTCGGCATTTTCTTGTCCGCTTCTTGATCTTATTGTTGTTAATTCAAGAAGTATAATTTTATTATCAATAATAAAAACAATGTCTGGGTTTCCTTGTATGCCGCCAGGTGTTGGATGAGGAATACCATATTCATCTATTCTGCCTTTCCAAATTATCTTCTTAATTTTTAAATCATTTTTTAACTCATCTAATAATTTTTTAAATAATTCTTCTAAACGAGCACCTCTTATTGAAGATTGATTGAAATTAGTTAACTCAAAAACATATCTTAGGTAGCTTAATTTATTTTTTAGCTCTTGATCATAATCAGAAGAATTTATTAATTCTAGTATTTTATCTTTATAGTAATTTGCATCTAATTTAATTGTTTTGATTTGTGATTGCTCTAAATCTAATATGACATCTTTATTGAATTTTGGAGATATTATTATTGCTGATGTAGTATTACTAACTCCATTATATATTTCTACATTATATCTACATTCATTAAAAAATGGATGGAACAAAATTTTGTTAGTTTTTGTATTATAAGAAGCCTCATTTTCGTCATTACGAGATATTCTTACTATAACTTCTTGAACAGATGATGAATTAAAAGATATTTTTTTGATCTGCGGTGGATATTCAATATCTGGATTCCCAAAATATTCAAACCAAATCTTATGATCAAGTTTGGTTTTTTTATATGGATAAGGTGAAATATTTTGATATTTCTTAACTAATAAATGTATTTTTTTTAATTTATTTTTCTTTAATTTTAATATTTTTGGTGTATTATATTCAAAAATATCTGTAAGATTTAAACGTGAACAAAGATAACCAGCAGTAGAAGCAGCTTTTAGAGCAACGTGTCCTTCTGGTGTATTTTTAAATTTAGTTAATATTTCTTTTCTTTCTTTTGGTTGTTTTATTCTAAATTCTTGAATTTTTTCTATTACATTCTCTAAATCGTCTTCATATAAAAATTTAGTAAAAACAATATAGCCTATTTCTTCTTTTGTTAAGTAATTAAGTTTTAGTAATAATTTAATTAATCCTAATACAGGAAAAACATAAATATTTTTGCAGAATCTATATATAGGTGGATTAGTAAATTGCAGTTTAATATACTGCTTCAATAGGGCCTCTCTAGGATTATTTAAAAAAAACTTACCTGCTTTAGTGATAATAAGTCCAGTTTCTTTATACTGAATAAACCCCATTTGATAAATATCTGATTTTAACGTTCCTATCCTGCTATCACTTATTCTTGGAGCTGATAAACCTCTTACGCTCATTTCTCTTTTAATAATATCTTTTATAGATCTCCAATTTCTATTTTCTAAATCTTTTTCTTTAACAATTTTTAAAAAACCGCAAAACTGAAGAATTAAAGTTCCCGCATTGCTTTTATTAATATGCCACATTTGTTTGTTTCTTCGTTGACTAGAAAATGGCAACCACCTAGTGACAGTTCTTATTCTATGAGGAATAGGCATATTCTTAAATTATCACAATTCTTTTAAAATTACCACTAAAAAAGCCCCGATCGGGCTTTTTTTATAGTTATCTATAAAGAAAACTTTAACTAGGGCAAAAATCCTCTAAACCATTTTCCAACTTTCTCGCTTTTAGTTGGGATTCTTTTCTCAATAGATACAAAATTTTCTCTTTTATAAATATCCAAGATCTTAAAAGCAATTTCTTTTACATAATCCTTAAGATATTCTTGATCACCTTGCTCATCTTTCCATTTTATTTCGCCAATAAATCTTGATAGATATTCTTTTTCCTTTTCTTTACTTTTTCCTAAATTATACTCCATAGAATCAAATGTTTGGAAAATAAGGGATTGGATGTGATCACTCATTGATCCTATACACCAAGCACCAGGATGATACCATCCATATTGTCTTTTATGAACTTCCATTGAACCTGCAATCATCTTTATAAAGTTAAGATACTCACTAATATTTTCTTTAGTTCCTTTACCACATTTTGGACATTTTATTTCTTTTTCATATGGGATGAATGCAGTTTTGCATTTAGAACACTTAAATTCAGGTTTTTGAATATGAAGAGTCATGTTTAATTATTTTGATTCATTATTTTCTCTTTAAATCTATTCTTAAGGTATTGCTTCCCAAATTTTAAGATTTTATTTCAATATCAGATAATTTTAATTAATATGATTTTACCCTATTTTATCACCATTATTATAAGGCGTAAATAAAAAAAATAAACTTAAAGCTAATAAGGGTGCTCCAATCTCTTTGCTTAGGAATAAAGCTATAAATAGAGAAATTAAACAAAATATACAACAAACAATTCTGAATAATCTTATGTCTTTTTTTGTAAGTACCATATTGCCTCTATATACGTTATTGTTCTGTTGTTTCTGAGAGAATAAAACAGATTTCAAGATTAGAAAAGAAACAATAAATATAACAATTTTTATAGGCAATAACCATGTTTCAATAATAATAAAATATATTATAAGCGATAAGAATATTATAAATAAAATTATGTTTATAATATTAGTCTTAGGCATTTTATTCTTAAAAAATTCTTTAATCTTTTCTTTTATAATTATTTACATGCATTAAGAACCATCGACTGATGCTCTAATTCTTTTATTTTCTTATTTAAATCATCTTTATTAAAAACTACGTCTTTTTTATAATCTTCAAAAACATACCTAACTCTACTATCTATCTCGTTTTCATATTTTAATCTCATTATTTTTCTAACATTTTCCTTATCTTTTTCAGGAATTTTATCTACATCTTCTTTAGTAAGCCAATGAATCCAAAGCAAAATTTTATTGTCCATATCATGGTAAAGTATAGGGTGTTCGATTTTCACAGAAGAACTACATTTAGGACAAGTTTTCGTATTAATCTCGCCACTTAAAACTTTCCCCTTTAGTTCAGGGTTTATACTGATATTAACACTTGCCCAAAAATCAGTCTTAAATTTTTTTCCGCATTCAGAACATTTAATTTTAATTTTACTAATTTTACTCATTTTTAATTCTTAATTTTCTTATTATTTTTAATAATAAGAATACCGCTAACAATTAACATAGCTCCAATAGAAATATATAAAAGTGTATCTAAAGAATAATGATAATGATTACCACCATTCCATCTATTATCATAATAAGATATATCTAATAAATTATAAACAGATAATCCTATTCCTATCGTTATTAAAATTTCTCCTGGATACTTTTTAGTTATTATTAAAATTTCTTCTAAATATTTTTTAGCTATTTTTCTTTCTTTATCAAAAATATTATTATTTAGAACGAGTATTTCTTTAAGAAACAATTTTTTAAGAGATTTTATTATTGTCATAATTATTTACTTTTTTATTTTCATAACTCTTTAATAGACCATTTGTTTTTCAGGAAGTAATAAATCGTTGAATTGAATATTTTCAGAAGTTAATAGATTAACAATATTATTTTCAGAATATTTAACCCTGAACTGGTACTTGTAGTTATTAATGACGCCACCTAAAACACTGAAATGCATACGGTAAGTTACGCTTTCTCCAGCCGGAATCTCGTTTGTCTTAGGATAAAACTCTATGAATTGTTCAAATGGAGTGCTAACTGAAACAGGAGAATGAGTAACTGGACCGACAAAAGAAAGATTGATTTTACTGATAACATTTGCTGGATTACTTTCTAATTTAATAATCTCAACAACTAACTTATTAATTCTGGCCGGAGCATCCCCTGTATTAGAGATTGAGAACATGACCTGACTATCGCCTGCATATGGAACTTTTGAAATAGTAATAATTGGCGATGATTGAGATGATACATTTTCAGGAAGATCTTGTAATGCATTTCTTAAATCTTGATTCTCTGTTTTTAATGAATTGACTTGTGATTCTAATGATTCAATCTTGTATTTAAGTGAATTGATTAAAGAGCTATTATTCGGACAATCAGAACAAATAGGGCAGGCCGAACATTCAGGATAATCTATAGGTACTTCTATAATTTTTTCTATGGTTTCAGTTATAGTTTCAGTGATGACTTTCTCAATAGGAATTTCTTTAATAACTTCTTTTGGAGCTTCAAAACCTTCTAATTGAACTTTTTGAGATGGTTCTACTAAAGTTTCTTCTTGTACATCCATTAAAGGTTTTGATATAGAAGCAGGTAATTCTTGAGGTGTGGGTTTACTAAAAAAAGATTTAAACCAGTTAAAGAAGCTAGCATCTGCTGGTTGAATATTAAAAGCAAATAAGCTAATGATAATCAAAATTAAACAAATTGTTTTAAAGTTTTTCATAATAAATTTATAATATAAAATAATAATATATGATCATTTTATGGCGAGAAACATAAAGCCCGCCGCCAGCGATAGTCCGAAGACTACCCATATCTCTTTCGAGATATGACCGATCAAGGTGCTCTGACGACGAGCTTAATACCTTGATCGGATCTTTATGCCATGCCTTATAAAAGGTTTAGGCAAATTCAATTGTCATTTGTAATTTAGCATAAAGTTATAAAAAAAGAAAGCAAAAAGAACTTAAAGCTTTGAAGTAGTCAAAAAATAATCCCTATTGACATTATACTTTGAAAAATATAAAATAAAATTAAGATTGTTTGTCACTTAAAAATAAAATGCAGAATCATGTTGGTCAATAGCCTTATTGAACCAATTCGTACGTTAATTATAGACCAATGTCTAATATATTAACCCGAAGATAAATTAATTTGATTTGTTAAGATAAGCCATGAAGGCAAAAGCAGAAGCACATTGCTTAAGTTTTTGTATTTATTGGCTTTTTTTTATTTAAAGAGAAGCAAAATAAGTGTTATGCTCCTCTTTTTTTTATTTCTGACTAACAATTAATAAACAAAATGAAAAAAGAAAAAACCAAAATTAAATCAACTAGGATTATTTCAAAAAAGAAGAAAAAAATATTATGGGAGATTTTTGATTTGTTATTTTCTAATAATAAAAAACAGATCAAAAACACTTAATAATTAAAAGATTTATCGTTGACTAAGGGCTAGGTAAAATCGTAAAAGGATGACTATACCTAGCCCGTAGCTAACGATAGTCATCCTTTTATGCAAAGTTACGAAAAAGAAGAATTTAAAATTAGTGGTTCATATAAATTAACAGGAAAACTCACATTAGTTAATGATCCCAGACAACAGGATTTACTTGCTCGTATTAGTTTAAAATTTAGAACTTCTGATGATAATTACTTTATTATTTCTGGAATCACTCTAAGAAAGCATAAGTCAGAATATCAAAAGACAGCTATTAAAAAGTATTGGATTGCTTTTCCAAGAACTAACGCTTTTGTTTTTAATTCTTTAAGCTCTAAATTAAAACAAGAAATTGAATCAGAAATTTTTCATCAATATGAAGATCAATCAATACCAATTATTGATAACAATCTTATTAAAAATAAATCGCCATAATATATTATTAAATTAATACTCTTATAAGCTATTTAAATTAAATAAACGTCTGATTGTCTATTAAATAGACATTAAATATAAAACATCTATTAAATTACTATTTAATAGTCATCAGATATTAAAATACATGGAAACAATAAAAATTAAAAAAAGTGAAATAATTGAACTTCGAGTTAATGAATCAGAGTTTAATGGTCGTAAATTTATTAACATTAGAGATTATTTTCTAGATAAAATTAATGAACAATATAAGCCGAGTAAAAAAGGAGTAGCTATGACTCCAGAAGTTTGGAAACAATTGCTTTCAGAATTAAAAAAGCGGGATTTAATTTAATAACCATTGAATAAAATGATAAAGAAAAATAAAAAAGAATATCGCGGATTAATCATCAAAATAGATGGCAATGTTAGTATTTGGGCTGATGGATATCAATTCAAGGTTAAATATGGAAAACGGAATCATTATTTGGATAGTTTAGAATCCTGTTTTAATGATATTTTTGAAGAACAAGTCAAAGTTAAGTTAATTGAGAATCAAAAGAAAGATATGAAGGAAATTATTAAAATTATTGAGGATACTAGAAAATGGTTAAAATCTATCTTTAAAGAAATAGAGAAACCACTATTTAGATAAGGATTCTAAGCGTTCTATGTGGGTATAGTAAAGTTTATACAACTTAAACGATCGAAAGGCTATCATAAGGTATGTAGAAAGAGGCAAAATGTAGTTTTTTTAACATTTTTATAATAGTTATGACTATTTTTTAGAAAATAGACAAGATAAAGACAATGTATTTAAGGAAACTAGCGAAAGGTGAGCGCACCAAATCAACCAGGTGGAGTTTTTTAAAAGATAGTAGAGTAATGATACGTGATAATAAAATACAAAGGGTAATTTGATTTTTTGATTAATAATCAAATTTACTAAAAAGTATAAAAACCAAAAACTCCCAAAAGGGAGCTTATGGCAAGAGGGACTTTAGCTTGGGAATTATAGTAAAAGAACTATAAAAACACAAACCCTCTTGATCTAATTTTAAAACAAAAGGAGCAAAAAAACAATCAGAGTTAAAATTTACGAACTATTACAAAAGCATTTTGATTTAACTATTAAAGATTTAAATAAAGATGAAAATAGAAGAATAAAAGTAGATAAATAAACTTAAAAAGCAACTTGATATCTTGATAAATATATCAAGTTTAGGAAAAAAACTATGACAAAAAAATATGGAGGTAAAAGACCAGGATCAGGTAGACCTAAAGGAAGTCAGAATAAAAAAACCATCGAAGAAAAGATGGCTCTTGCTGAATTGAGAAAAAAAGTATTAGAAGAATGGGAAGATTTAATATCTAAAAAGATTGAGTTGGCTAAGGGAATATATGTAATAAAACCAATTAAGATTAAAGGAAAAGTAGTTGATGTAAAAGTTTATCAGAAAGAGCCAGATGGACAAGCACTTGAATACTTATTTTCAATGGTAGTAGGTAGGCCATTAGATAAACTTCAAGTGATTGAAGATGAAACAATGAAAGTAGATAAAACCGATGATGAATATAAAAGGTACTTAAAATTTAGAAGACAAGAATTAAAAATAGATGAGCAAAAAATAGAAACTAAATAAAAAATAATTAAAACAATTGGGATTACAAATGATCTAAAAGTTACCAACTGGACTTAATTTTTGTTTACGGCATCATGTTAATGAAGTGGATCATAGAGTAGATAAAATTAAAGTAGTTAAATTAATTAGAAATAAACATGTCAAAAATCAAAGCAGTTGTATATGCAAGAGTGAGTTCTGATGAACAGACCAGAAAAGATTTTTCTATTCCTAAAATTCAAATACCTGAGTGCATTAAATATATCAAAGAAGAAGGTTGGCTTTTTGCAGGTTCTTATATCGATGAAGGAATTGACTGCAACTCTTTTATAAACAGGACCGAACTTCAAAGAATGCTTAATGGTGATTCAGATGATTACGATGTTATTGTTGTTTGGTCTTATGATAGGTTAGTTGGTGATGATGAAAATACAAGAGGAATGATTTATCATATTTTAGATAAAGGGAGGAAACAGATAACTTCAGTTAGACAGAAAGCAAGAATAATTCCACCTGATCAATACGATCCTAAAAGTTTGGACATTGCCCAACAAAGACAGATAACTGGTATAGGAGTTAGTTTTGATAGAAAAATTAGAAGAGAAAGGTTTATGGAATCAAGAGCTAAAACCGTAGCTAACGGTAGGCATATTTCTGAACCGCCTTATGGCTATAGGTTGATAAGAAAGGTTCATCCTGAGGACAAAAGAAGAACTATAGGTTATCGAACGATTAATGAAGAAGAAGCTTTGATTTTAAAAAGAATATTTGTTGAAAGAGCAGATGCAAAGAGTGCTAGAAGTATTGCTTTTGCTTTAAATAGGGATGGAATTAGGGCTAGGAAAGGGGGATATTGGACAAACGCTAGGATTGCTCAGGTTTTGAAAAATCCTTATCCTTGTGGAACTATTATTTGGGGAAAGACTACTGAGAGAAAATATGGTGATGAACAAATACTTACTTTAATACCAGAAGAAAAATGGCAGTATTTTAAAGTAAATAGAGAATTAGAGAAATATTATAAGCCGATTCTAACAAAAAATTTATTTAATAGAGTTCAAGAGATAAATAAAATAAACAAAAAGTTAAAAGGCAAAGGTTCTTATAGTTCTAATATTTTAGCTGGGCTTCTAAAATGCCCTGTGTGTGGACGACCAATGGTTGAAGGTAGCGGACGTCAACTTAAGAAATATTATCTTAGTTATTATTTTTGTTCATCTCATCATAATGATGGGGTTTGTAAGAATAAGAAAAGAATAAGAGCGCCTGAATTAAAAAAAGCAGTAATTAAAGAAGTAATAAAATATATTAATGATCCTGAAGAATTTAAGGAGTACCAAAAGCAAAAAAGAAAAGAAACAGTTGAAGAGATTAAAAAAGAATCAGTTAGTTATGAAAATAAATTAGCAAAGTCACAATTGCGACTTCGTTCGTTAAATATGAAGTTTATTGATGGGAAAATTAAAGACGATCACTATAAAGAGCTATTAGTTGGACTAGAGGATGAGGAAGAAAAGTTAAAAGAACTTATTGGTAAAACAAATGAAAAATTAGGAGGGTTTAAGCTAAAAAATAATAATATATTAGGAATAAAGGCTTTGGGGAAAAACTTTTATAAAATGTTTATGGAGTTAGATAATATAAAAAAGAAGCATATTTTACATACGCTAATTGAAGAGATAAAGGTGCGGAATGATAAGGTTCAGATATTCTTTAAGGTTTAGATTTAATAAGTAAAGTTGTCCTTATTTTTTATCTTTAATTTCCCATACGCCGTTATTAAATAAATAATAGATTGGATAGATATCTAAGGTATGATTTGGTGTAAAAATTTTAACTAAATCACTAAGACTATTATCATAATTATCTTTATTGGTATAATCAATTTTACCGAGTAAATTAATAGTCTCTATTGCTATTTTATGGGCTGTTGGGTTATTTTTTTTAGCTTCATCAAGTAATTCTTTTGCTCTTTTTTTGTATTTAGATTCATTAATAATATCAGAAAAGTCATGCCAATAAATTAATTTAATGGCTATTTCTAAATCTGTATCAGTAGAGTATAATTGATTATTGTTAATAAACCAATTATTATCAATAGGATTTAATTTATATTGTTCTTTTATAATTCTATGAACAACAAAATCTTCTGGTATAACTTTAAACTTTTCTTTATCAGAGATTATTTGCGGGTCTAAGTTGGTTTTATGTCCTAATGAATAATATCCATCAATAAAAAATTGTTGAATATGAATTAGTTCATGTAATATATGTACTTTATCAATGTCTTTCTTATGTAATATTTTAGGAAGATGATGTCTATCCCAATTATTGTTAGTGGCCAACATTGCCCCATGGGTCATTGCGTTATTTTCTTCTATGATTACCTCATCCTTTAATGTTTTCTCTATTTGATTTTTTTTTGATGAAATTAACGTATCTAAATTAGTTATAGATGGAGAAAGTGATGGCTTTTTAAGCCAACAACATTTTTTATATTTTTTCCCTGAACCACAAGGACATGGTTGATTTCTTTCAATTTTCATAGTTACAGTAATAATAACCAAATTTTAAGTAAACAACAAGCGATAATTGTAGCTATAAAGTAATGGGTATATACAAGCTCTTAATGAGATTTTTAATTAATAATATTATACGTTCACAAGAAGAAAATTATATCCAAGATGTAAAACTATTGCAGTAATAAGTCCAAAGACGGGCTTTTTTCTTTTTATAAAGTAACAGAGAATTATAGAAGTAATTATATGAATCAATATTGGATAGGCCGTTATATTAATTCCATTATTAATATAACGAGTAACAGCTTCTAATACTCCATAACCAAGACCAAAAAAGAAACCATAATAGGTTTCTATCTTCCAAAGTTTAATTGATATATATTTGCCAAGCTCTTCATAGAGAGGGTTAAATAAAATTGGTAGTGCTAATATAAAGAAATAATTTTCAAAGACATCAAGTCCAGTTGTAATTAAGATAAGAATAAGAAATAGTATTCCAAAGCCGATTATGCCTGCGAGGAAGGCGAGTAAGGTATTAGTGAGACGCATTATCATTCTCAAGACCTTTTTTTGTTATATATTCTGCTCGTTTAATAGCAGTTTTAACTTCATTTTGTGTTTTTTTTAAACTAGAGGCAGTTAGTTTGAGCATCTCTGAACATAATCTAAAAGCAAGCACTACAGCACGCCTATATTCTCCGCCTTCATCCATTTCAGCCATTATTTCTCCTAAGATATTGCCATGAGGTAAATTAGAGAGATATCCATATTCAAAATAGAGGTCATTGGCATCCGGCAATCCGCTTGTTAAACATAGTTTTTTAATAGAAGGAAATATTTGAAAATCTTTTGCTTTAGCATTTTCTATACTGGGATATTCATCTCTATCGTTAATCATTTGGTAGCGTTCTTTCCATTCTTTTATATCATTGGGTTTATTTCTTCTTTTTCCTTCTAAATAAAATTTCCAAGCTGCTTTTAATAATTCTCCTTGTCCTATTTTTCTTCGTTTCTCTGAGTTTTGTTTTTGTCTAAAATATAAAAGCTTTAGGGTTTTTTCCATCATTGCTCTTGTGGGATAAATAGAGTAAAGTCGCCATTTATTTTTTCCAAGAGCGAAGGCAAATTCCGCATCTCTCCAAAAACCTTTTGTCATAGCAAAAAAATATAAAAAAGCCCAATCATTTTTCCTGCCTTTTTTTATATCTTTCAATATGATCAATTGTTTTCTCGATACTTTTTTAAAGGTATTATAGCTTCTTTCTATTCTGATTTTTTTCTGTTTTTCTGGAAGATCAAGCCAAGATTTTTTGAATTTTTTTGAATCTATCTTCATAAAGAGATGTTCTTTTTTATATTTTTCGTTGCTGATTGGATATCTAATTTATGTAGCCACCAATTCATTTTCTTGAATTGGTTAAATAATTGTGGACTTGCTCTAAAAATAAATCCACTTTTAGTATCAGCCTTAACATTAATTTTTGCCACTCCAATTCGATATGGATCTGTTCTGCCTTTATTGTGTTTTTTCCAATGAGTAACAATACTTTTGGTGCATTCTTGACAGGCAAAAGAACTGCCTCCACCAATAATAACTGGATTTCGCTTGGGATTTAATGGTGTATTGGAATTATGGGCAATAGCAACAAAATATTCAATTTTTTTACCGCATTGGCAAGAAATCATAGCTTTCTTTGTCATACTCGTAATAATAGTCAAATTTTAAGAAAACAGCAAGTCATAAATTGTCGCTATAGAGTAAGTGGCATGCATATGATCATTATGAGCCAGATTCTTCTTTTTCTAGGGTTGACAGTTGGATTATGGAGACAGCAAGCCTTTTATTTCGTTCTTATCTTATTATTCATATATATCTTAATGATAGGGGCT
>Ga0180009_10003736_pt1 | contig 17143 bp, 17 predicted proteins | sample OS_PC_MetaG_FD_123537 | JGI IMG/M metagenome (GOLD analysis project Ga0180009, IMG submission 123537) | Groundwater microbial communities from the Aspo Hard Rock Laboratory (HRL) deep subsurface site, Sweden - OS_PC_MetaG | ecosystem: Environmental > Aquatic > Deep subsurface > Groundwater... | reverse complement strand
TTTTAAAAGCATTTGAAGCAGTAGGAAAAATAGGCGACGCAATTGGAAAAAAAAGGAAGTGATTAAATGGCAAGTCATTCAACAACTAGAAGAAATGTTCAGAGAAAAAGGAGAATCCAAACAAGGGCAAGAAAAAAAGAAATAATTGCTAAATCCCGTGAGATGAATGAATTAAAAAGAAGGGCATTAACTCACACAAAAGATGGTGCAAGAATAGAGGCAATAAACACATTAACTAAACTTAATGGAATAAGGCAGGCAATGCCTTATATCAAAAAACTTCTTGCAGACACACACCACAGTCAAACAGCAATACAGGCTTCATCTGCTATCAGAGACTATGGAATAAGGAAAGGAAAAAACGGAATTCAAAATGCAATCACAATGCTTAAAGAAGCAGCACAAAATCAAAAAAACAGCACAATCAAATTGCTTATTAAAGCAGATATTGTTGATCTTGAAAGAAGGCTTAATCCTCCAAAAAAACAAAAAACAGTTATTGCAACACTAAGAAAAAGGGAAAGCTTAAGCGTTGACTTGGATAATCAGGGAAGGCTGACAGGAAAATTCACAGTAAACTCCACAAGAAAAAAGAAAAAAAAGTGATTAAATGTCTGGAAAGAAACCAGCAAAAACAAGTGCCCAAAGGAATAAAAGAACACCCGCCAAAGGCATTAAAACAACAACAAAAGCAGCTGTACAGGCAGACATGGTCAAAAAAGCGCAAACCAGATTAACAAAGTTATTTCTTTTAATAAATAACGTTGGGCGCAATAGAGCAATTCGTTCAATAAAAAAAATGATGTTACACGATCCTATTCCATTAGCAAGATTAACTGCAATAGCCCAATTCACACAATATGCAGCAGATCAAAAAACAAGAAAAGGAATAGAAAACGCATTAAAGGTGCTTAGAGAAGGGCACAAAAATGAACCCATACAAAAATTAAAAGATCTTTATTTATACAATATTTCCATTATTGAACAACAAATAGAGAGAAGATTTGGGCAGGGAGTGAATTGAATGATTAAAAAATTCCACGAACTTGAAACAAAACACCAGTTAGTTGTTGCATTACTTGTGGCTTTTGCTGTTGTTTCTTTTTGGAGGGGCGTATGGGGTTTAATGGATGTTCACTTGATTCCCCAAGACATTCACATAAGCTATTGGGCTTCGCTTATAATAGGCTTATTTGTTTTAATTTTAACAGGCTATGCAACAAAAGAATTAATGTAATTCAGCCATACAACAAGATTCCCACTACAACAAAAAAATCCATTACTACAAGAAGCCCGTAAGAAATAATAATGGGTTTTTCTTTGTGGGCTAAACCATAAAGAAACCAAAAACACACTGCAATCAAATAGCCTGTCCAGGAAACCAGTGAAACTCCTACAGCATTTTTTCCAATCCAGATGTCAAGCAGTTGGGGAATAGTTATTATTGGAGTGAATATTCCCACAAAATAAATTAGTTTATCTAAAAACCTTTTCCATTTATCCGGATGAGGATAAGGTTCAAGTTTTTTGTAAATTCTTTTTCTTTTTTCTAGATGATGCAAACCCAAAGGCATTACAGTAATAAGAAAAAAAAGTATTTAACTTTAACCTGAAATCAGATTACTTTGAGTTCTTTTCCTGTTTCCTCAAATTTTTCTAATGCAGAATCCAGGTCTTCTTTGGTTAAGCCTGAATTCATCATAGTCCTAATTCTTGCCTTGCCTTGTGCAACCATTGGAAAAACAATAGGCAAAGCAAAAATTCCTTTCTGCATTAATTTTTCAGAAAACTTTTTTGCAGTAATGCTTTCGCCTAACATTACAGGAGTAATTGGAGTCTCGCTTTCACCTGAATCAAAGCCTGCTTTTTTCAAATTTTTTTTCCAGTAAAAAGTGTTGTCCCATAATTTTTTTACATGCTCTGGCTCTTCTTCAACTAATTCAAGCGAGGCAATGCATGAAGCAATAGTTGCAGGAGGAGCGCTTCCGGACAAAAGCCATGTACGGCTTTTATTTAATGCAAACTCTTTCAGTGAAGTTGTTCCTGTAATATAACCTCCTACAACCCCAAAAGCCTTGGAAAAAGTTCCCATTTCAATATCAATTTTTCCCTGCAAATTAAAATGATGAACTATTCCTTTTCCTTTTCCTAAAACTCCGTCTCCGTGAGCATCATCAACATAGCTTAAAGCATTAAATTTTCTGCACAAAAAAGAAATTTTATCTAATGGGGCAATATCCCCATCCATGCTAAAAACTCCATCAGATACTACAAGAATTTTACTGTAATTTTTTTCGCTTTCCTCAAGGATTTTCTTTAATTCTTCAGTATTCTTGTGAGGAAAAATTTTTTTTTCTGCTTTTGAAAGCCTTACTCCGTCAATAATGCTTCCATGGTTTAATTCATCTGAAATAATTAAATCTCCTTCAGACATTAAGGCAGGAATTAATCCTGCGTTTGCAGCAAAACCTGTCTGGTAATATAAGGAATCCTCTGTTTCTTTGAATTCAGAAATTTTTTTTTCTAGTTTCTGATGCAAATCCATTGTGCCTGCAATTGCACGAACTGAACCGCTTCCAGCTCCATGAGATTTTAATGCATTTATTCCTGCTTGAATTAATTTTGGATGAGAACTTAAATTCAAATAATTATTTGAACACAAAATTAATGATTTTTTGCCGTCAATTACTGCATGGGGAACAGATTTTCCCTGTAAAACCCTTATCTTCCAGTCTAATCCTTTTTCTTTTAATGCATTAACTTCTTTTCTGAAGAATTCATTGTAATCCATGATAAAAAAAGCATTAATAATCTTTTTTAATTGAACTGAATCTAAAAATATGAATGGAAGAAAAAATGAAGGCTTTATGGAAAGCTAAAGAAGGAAAAGGCGCTGAATTAAAAGAAACAGAAATACCAAAAATAAAGCCAAACGAAGTTTTAATTAAAATCAAGGCATGCAGTATCTGTGGAACTGATTTGCATATATTTGAATGGGATAAATGGGCTGAATCAAGAATTAAAACGCCGATGATTTTTGGCCATGAGTTTGCAGGAGAAGTAATAAAAAAAGGTTCTTTGGTTGAAAGAACTGAAATAGGAGACCATGTTTCAGGGGAAACACATTTAGCAGACTTTAACTGCTTTCAGTGCAGCATTGGAAACGCCCACATATGCGAAAACCTGAAAATTTTAGGGGTTGACACCAATGGAAGTTTTGCTGAATACATTGCCTTGCCAGAAAAAAATGCAATAATTAATGACAAAAAATTTCCTCATGAAATTGCCACTGCACAGGAGCCTTTAGGCAATGCAGTTCACACGGTTTTTGCACAGGATGTTTCGGCAAAAAAAGTTTCAGTTTTTGGCTGCGGGCCAATAGGGTTAAGTGCAATAATGTTATGCAAAAAGCTTGGAGCAACAGAAATAATTGCTGTTGATGTAAATGATTACAGGCTGAAAATGGCAGAAAAGCTTGGAGCTACAATGACAATTAATGCATTAAAAGAGGATCCGGCAAAAAAAATTTTGGAAAAAACAAAAAGAGGAACAGATGTTTTCCTTGAAATTTCAGGGCATGAAAATTCTTTAAGGAAAGGATTTGAAGCTTTAAGGCCGGGCGGAGAAGCAGCAATTTTAGGTGTTTTTCCTGACGAAGTAAAATTAGATGTTAATAATGCAATAGTATTCAAGTATGCTACAGTAAGGGGAATAAACGGAAGAAAATTGTTTGATTCATGGATTAAAGCAAAAGAACTGCAAAGAAACGGATTTGATTTAAGCAAAATAATCACTCATAAATTCAAACTAGAAGAATTTGAGAAAGCATTTGAATTAATGAAAACAGGAAACTGCGGAAAAATTGTTTTGATTCCTTAAAGGTGAAAAAATGAAAGAAAAAAGTTTTGATGAAAAAATAAATGACTTTGGGGAAGAAGTAGGGCAAATGGGGAAAAAATTCAGCGAAAAAGTAAAAGATACAGCTTACAATGAAAAAGGAAAAGCAAGAAGGCTTTATCGTTCAGGAAAAGAAAAAATTTTAGGCGGAGTCTGCGGAGGAATAGCAGAATACTTTAATGTTGACCCTGTTTTAATCAGAATTATATGGGTTGCATTTGCATTAGCCGGCGGTTCAGGAATCTTAGCTTATTTGATTGCATGGATTATTATTCCAAGAAACCCAAAGCACGAATGGAACAGCTGAACGTTCAGCTGGCAACCGTGCACTATTTTCAGTTCGCCTGATAGAGCTGTTCTTTGTACGGATTTTTTCTAAAGGCATTGCAGCACGGGCTTGTCTTGTGCATTGATACAACCGCTAGAAAGCGTTTCAGAACTCATAATCTTAATCATCGCTTTACAGCTCATTTCAGCCTGGTTCATCACTTTAAAATAAAATGAACTTTGACAATTAAATACCTTTTGTTGTTATTTAAGACCACAAAAAAAACAGGTTTAAATACTTTACTTTTATGGCTGCGGGAAAAATAGGTTTAAATATCCATCCGGAGAGATAGTGAATTTATGGAAGGCCTGATTTAAAGCAAAGGTTTTCCTTTTTTGGGAGTGAAAACATGGCAAAAAAGAAAATACAAAAAAAACAATTCATGGATGATGAAGAAGATTTTAGCGATATGAATGATATGGCAAGCGATGATTGAAAAAAAACAGAATGCAGTAAAAAACTGCATTCTTTTCTTTTTTAAGTGAAAAAAAAATGGATAATTTTAGTGTATTCAAAGGAAAAGGAACTGTAAAAGAACTATTGCTTGAGCTGTCAGAAGATGAAAGTGTTTTTGAATGCATAAAGCAGGCAATGACTGAAAATAAAATAGAGAATGCAGGCATTACTTCAATTGAAGGAACAATAAAAAAAGGAATAATAAATTATTTTATTGGATCAAAATACAAATCAAAAGAAATCCACATGGCAAAAATAGAGAAGGCTTCAGGAAAATATGAACTAAAAGGAAAAAACTTTGACAGAATATTTGGAAATGTTCATGTAATTATTGCACAAGAAGGAACCAAAAAAAATCCTGTCACTTTAACTAATGCAACAGCAAAAGAAGGGCTAAAAATAAGGCTTTCTTTTGTGCAGGTAACAGAAGAAAAAAAATAAAAAATTTATTTTAACCCCATTTTTCGTAATGGATTTTTTCTTTGCTGAAATTTTGTTCAATCAAAAATTCATTTAATGCTTCCAAAGCTTTAGGCGGACCGCACATATAAAAGTCCACTTCTTTTTTTGAAACAGAAAAAACTGCTTTTTCAATTAAAGACTGAACATAACCTTTTGGCACATCCCAGTCTTGTTCTGGATCGCTTGGAATAAAATCTAACTTAAAGTTTTTGTGGTTTTTTTGGAGTTCCATTAATTCTTCATGATACAAAAAACAACAGCGATTTCTAAAACCATAAAATAAATGCATTGGCTTTCCATTGTTTTCATGCAGTAAAGTTTTGATCATTGAAATCATTGGAGCAATTCCTGTTCCTAAAGCAACAAAAGCAATTTCTTTGAATTCTTTGTTTAATTTAAAGTTTCCAAAAGGGCCTTTAAAATTTATTTTATCTCCTTTATTTTTTGAACTTAAATGATGAGTAAAACCATTTGAATCAAGAATTCTAATGCATAATTCAATGTATTTTTGAAAAGGAGAACTGGCAATAGAAAAAGAACTCCATTTTAACTGCTCTGGATTATCTCTTAATTTGAAGTCATCGCTTGAAATCATTACAAACTGCCCTGACTCAAAAGAAAAGTCTTTTGGTTTCTCAAATTTCATTATCTGAAAAAGATTTCTTTCATCAAAACATTTTTCTATTTCTAAAATTTTTGACTTAAATTCCATTAAAACACCTTTTCTAAAAATGCTGCAAAAAGATAAAAAAGCTTTGGAACTGAAATTTCTTATGGTTTTGACTTACTCTAAATATAATGTGCTGAAAAAAGGCGATAAAGCGCCTGAATTCAAATTGAAAGGAACTGATGGAAAAGAATATTCTTTAGAGGGATTTAAAGGAAAAAATCTGCTTATTGTTTTTATGTGTAATCATTGTCCTTATGTTCAGCCAAAATTTGATTATTTAAATGAATTGCAGGAAAAATACAAAAAGTTTCTGCAAGTAATTGGAATTAATACTAATTCAGCTGCAGTGGAAGAAGACAGTTTTGAGAACATGAAAGAATACGCTGAAACAGGAAATTTTAAATTCTTGTATTTAGATGACAACACCCAAAAAGTTGCAAGAAGTTTTGGGGCCGAATGCACTCCAGACCCTTTTCTGTTTGATTCAGAACATAAACTAGTTTACCACGGAAGATTTGACGATGCGCACATGTATGAACACAAAGAAGGAAACACTGCAGAAATAGAGGAAGCATTACAGCAGTTAATTGAAGGAAAAAAAGTTTTAGTAAAAGAAGAGCCTTCATGCGGATGCAATGTAAAATGGAAGTAAAAGTTCATAATTTCTGTAATTATATTTAAAAGCTTTTTTAGGCTTAATCAGAAATATTCAATACCTGATTTTTGAAAGGGAAAAAAATGCAAAAAATAACTGAAATAAAAGAATTAAAATTAAAAGCTAATGACATAAGAAAAGATGTAATTGAAATGTTAGCTGAAGCAAAATCAGGACATTCGGCTGGCTCTTTAGGAATGGCTGACATTTTTTCTGTATTATATTTCAATGTATTAAACCATGACCCAAAGAATACTAAATGGAAAGAAAGAGACAGATTAATTTTATCTCATGGACATGTTTGCCCTGTAAGATATGCTGCAATGGCTGAAGCAGGGTTTTTTCCTTTAAAAGAACTAAAAACTTTAAGGAAATTGGGTTCAAGGCTTCAAGGGCACCCGCATAATCTTGATTTGCCTGGAATAGAAAACACTGCAGGGCCTTTAGGACAAGGAATTTCTGTTGCAACAGGAATTGCTTTAGCTGCAAAAATGGACAAAAAAGACATTAAAGTTTATTGTTTAATGGGAGACGGAGAAATAAACGAAGGACAGCCATGGGAAGCATTTATGTTTGGGGCAAAAAACAAATTAGACAATTTGATTGTATTAATTGACAGGAATTTTATTCAGATTGACGGCAACACAGAAGAAATAATGCCTTTGGATCCATTAAATAAAAAATTTGAGGCATTTAATTTTCATGTAATTGAATTAAATGGAAATGATGTAAAAGAATTATTAGAAGGATTTGAAAAAGCAAAAAGAGTACAAGGAAAGCCTGTTGTAATAATTGCTAATACTGTTCCAGGAAAAGGTGTTTCTTTTATGGAAGGAAAATCTGAATGGCATGGAAAGGCACCAAACAAAGAAGAAGCAGTAAAAGCATTAGAAGAATTAAATGAAATTGAAAAGAAAATTAAAGAAGAATAACAAAAATTGGAAAAAAATTAATGGAGAAAAAATAAAAATTAAAAAATTAAAGTGATTTGGAATGGGAAAAATTAATCCAGAAATGTTTTTAATTGAAAATCTAAAAGAAGCTAAAGGAATTCCAAGCAGAGACGGTTATGGAAAAGCATTAGTTGAATTAGGAAAAAGAAACGAGAATGTTGTTGCATTATGCTGTGATTTAACTGATTCAACTAGAGTTGGATGGTTTAAAGAAAAATTTCCTGAAAGATTTATTGAAGTAGGCGTAGCAGAACAAAATATGATGAGTTTGGCTGCAGGATTATCTGATATGGGAAAAATTCCTTTTGTTAGTTCTTATGCAGTTTTTTCTCCTGGCAGGAACTGGGATCAGTTAAGGGTAAGCGTTTGTTATTCTGAAGCAAATGTTAAAATCCAGGGAGCTCATGCAGGAATTTCAGTTGGCCCAGACGGAGCAACACACCAGGCATTAGAAGACATTGCAATAACAAGATGTATTCCGAATTTAACTGTAATTGTTCCTGTTGATGCAGTTGAAGGAGAAAAAGCAACAATTCAGGCAGGAGAAATTAAAGGGCCAATGTATTTAAGGTTTGGAAGAGAAAAAGTTCCAACTATTACAACTGAAAGAACTCCTTTTACTATAGGAAAAGCAGAGGTTTTTAGAGAAGGAAAAGATGTTTGTATTATTGCATGCGGAGTAATGGTTTATGATGCATTACTTGCAGCAGAAGAATTAGAAAAAGAAGACATTGAAGTAATGGTAATCAATAATCATACAGTCAAGCCATTAGACAAAAAAACTTTGATTGAAGCAGCAAAAAAAACTGGCGCAATAGTTACGGCAGAAGAACATCAGGTTTTTGGTGGAATGGGCTCTGCAGTAGCAGAAGTTTTATCTCAAAATTATCCTGTTCCAATAAAATTTGTCGGAATAAAAGACCGTTTTGGCGAATCAGGCCAGCCAGAAGAGCTTTTAAAAAAGTTTGGCTGTACAAGCAAAGACATAATCAAGGCAGTAAAAGACGTATTAGAAATGAAAAAATAAATCTAATTCTGTTTTTTGCTTATTAGCCCTTTAACTTACAAAAACAAAGTTTTATTAATAACTAAAAGTTACTATTTGTGTTGGTGATGTTTTATGAACCAGAAAATAAGTTTTGTTTTAATTGGATTAATTGTTTCAAGTTTATTTATTGCAGGATGCATTCTGCCTAAACCGCCAGAAAATGTTTATGCAAAAGAAATTCCAAGGTTTTCCTCTTGCGAGGAAATAAAAAATGTTTTTGAGGCATCACAGAACATGGGTTATGGAATGAGATATGATGACTTAATGATGAATACTCTTGGCGCTCCAATGTCTGCAGCAAAAGAAGCATCAGGAAGTTATGATTCAACCCCAGATTATTCCACTACAAATGTTCAGGTTCAAGGAGTAGATGAAGCAGATATAGTGAAAACAGACGGAAAATACATTTATGTTTTATCAAACAAGAATCTGGTTATAGCAGAAGCCTGGCCTGCAGAAACAGCAGAAATTTTATCTAAAACAGATTTAGGCATTACACCGCAAGAAATATTTATTGAAGGAGACAACATCCTTGTTTTTGGAAGCACTTACAAAAACATGAAAGCAGAAGAAAGCAAAGGAGAAATTTATTACCCATACAACAGGAATCTTGCAGTAATTTTATTGATTGATTCAAGCGACAAAGAAAACCCTGAAATCAAAAGAACAATTGAATTTGAAGGAAGTTACCTTAATTCAAGAAAAATAAATACACAAGTTTATTTTGTAATAAACAGTTATCCTTCTTATTATGCTGAAGACGACGAAATAATTCCATTGTATGCTGACACAAAAACAAGCACTGAATTCAAAGAAATAACAAAATGCGAAAACATTGGTTACTTGCCTCCGGTTTATCCTGAAAGCTTTGTAACAATTGCTTCAATTGCAATGAACTCATTTGATTCAGAAATACAAAAAACAACAGTTGTTGGTTCAGCACAAAACATTTATGCTTCACAGGAAAACCTTTACTTGGCGCAGACAGAATACAATTATTACAATTATGTTCCTTTAATTTCAGAAGTAGTTAATTCAGTTATAGTTAATCCGGTTAAAACAGTTATTTCAGACAACAAAGAATACACTTCAGTTCACAAGTTTTCATTGAAAGACGGAAAAATAGGTTATTTGGGGGCAATAAAAGCTCCAGGGAATATTTTGAACCAGTTTTCAATGGATGAATTTGAAGGAAATTTCAGGATTGCAACAACAATAGGCCATGTTTCAAGAGCAGGAGGAGGAAGCACAAACAACATCTATATTTTCGGAGAAGACTTAACAATGAAAGGAAAACTTGAAGACCTTGCACCAGGAGAAAAAATTTATTCTGCAAGATTTATGGGAAAAAAAGGTTATCTTGTAACCTTCCAAAAAGTTGACCCATTGTTTGTAATAGACCTTGAAGACCCAAACAATCCAAAAGTTTTAGGAAAATTAAAGATTCCGGGTTACTCTGATTATTTGCATCCAATAGATGAAACTCATTTGATTGGAATAGGAAAAGACACAATTGAATCAGAACAAGGAAATTTTGCTTGGTATCAGGGAATCAAGATTGCAGTTTTTGATGTATCAGATGTAGAGCATCCAAAAGAAATGTATAAAGAAATAATTGGAGACAGAGGAACAGACTCTTATGCTTTAAGCGACCATAAAGCTTTCCTTTACGACAAAGAAAAAAACCTTTTAGTTATTCCAGTGCAGTTAGCTGAAATAACAGAAGAACAAAAACAGGCTTACGAGGAAAGGCAGTATGGAAGCCCGCCTTACGGTGAATTCACTTTCCAGGGAGCATATGTATATAATCTTTCATTAGAAAACGGCTTCCAATTAAAAGGAAGAATAACTCATTTAAGCGCAGACGATGATTCACTGAAAAAATCAGGTTATTATTACAGAGGCGGAGGAACAGAAGTAAAAAGGTCTTTGTTTATTGGAGATGTTTTATACACTATTTCAAACAACAAAATCCTCGCAAACTCTTTAAGCGATTTAACTAAAATAAAGGAATTAGTAATGGCAGAAAGTCTTGAAAACGACTATCCTGAATATTACTAATTCCTCCCCTCTTTTTCTTTTTTTCTGATTTTTTTATGATAGCTTTATATTTAATTAAAATTATAGATATGATAGATGAACAAAAAAATAATAATATTATTAATTTTAGTTCTTCTTTTCTTTGGCTGCCCTGAAGATGGAACAGGAAAAGCAATTAAAACTCCAGCTAAAACTGTTATTGATAAACCAACTCAACCTTCTCAACCGTTGATAACAATAAATGTTCAAGAATCTTTTGTTGAAGAAGAAAAAATTTATTTTGATTACATTCTTTATTCTGAAGAAGATGTTGAGTTAACTTATATTGCGCATGTTGAATGCCCTAATGCTCCAATAGCTTTGCTTAATTACCAGACAGTTACACTTAAAAAAGGAGAATCATTTACCGAAACATATACTGATTTTGATATAGATGATTCAATAGAACCACAAACCTGCGTGGCGTATGTTGAGATATTTGAGCCTTTTCATAAAAAAGTTGAAAAGAAATTTGATATAATAACAGATCCAAGTTTTGAGCTTAAAGTAAATTTGTGTAAAGATGAATCTTGCTCGAAAAAATCAAAAACTTTCTTATTGAATGAAAAGCTTTATTTGGTTTTAGATTCTTCAGTAAAAGACATCTTTTCAACAGTTAAATTGATAAAACCAGATAAAACTGAAAAGAGTATAGATTTAACTTCAAGTTTAATGTTGGATCAAGTTGGAGTATATAGCTTATTGATTAGTGCATCAAAAACTGATTATAAAGACTTTTCTGAAAAAATAGATTTTGCAGTTGTAAATGAACATGCAGAAATTAATGAAAAAGAATTTCTTGATAAAGACAATCTTAAAAGCGGAAATGTTAAAAACATGGGACAATATGAAACTAAAGAAATGTTTTTAATTTCAGATAAAAGTTGGCAGGATGTTATGCGTTTAGTTCCTGTTACAACTTGGACTGACGGAGAAGAAGTAATAAAATATCCTGTTTTAATTTATCATGAGGAAGAAGAAAGAAGTTCACTTGATTTAACTAAAAGGATAATAGAAGTTGAAGAACATGCTGGCGGAATTGTTAATAGGCTTTTTCCTTATTCTGAGATAATCCCTGGAGGAGACTTTTCAAGAGAGTGGACTGAAGAATTGTGTTCTCCTGATTATGGTTTTAATACACCTATTGTTATGGAAAAGCATTTTTATCCTGAATTAATTTCTGTTGGGGGCACAACTATTTTACATGTTAAACTAAAGAACTGTACTGGTGCAAATCATTTTTTGGAATATGTGGAATTGTTTAATGTTTTATATTCTTTTCCTGAAGGTTTTGAGTCAGTGAATGATAATCTTAGTATAAACAAGGAATTGTTGCCTGATGAGGAAATTAATGTTGAATTTGATTTTACTTTTGAAAATCCAGTGAATTCCTCTTTTGATGCCGACTCTATTGTATATTTTATTCAGCAGTATAATCCAAGTAAAGTTACTGTTATAGGTGATTCTTCTCAAGAGTTGGAAGATTTGTTAATTTCGGCCGCCCCTTTTGGGGGTGGTTTAACTTCAGAGCAGATTCAGAGAATAACCTCTGGAGACTTTGCTTCTTATTGGAATTCTTTTAATGAAGTTGTTTTGGTTGAAAGTGATTATTCTTCTGGTTTATTGGCTTCTGTTTTTGCTTCTTTGATTAATATTCCTTTGGTTATTGAGGGGGATGATTTTGATTTTAGTGGTAAGAGTGTTTGGGTTATTGGTTCTGTGAATTGCCCGGTTGAAGCTTTGTCTTGTGAGTTTAAAACGCTTGAGCAATTGGAAGAGTATTATTTGTCTTTGACTGGCACTGATAAAATTTTGTTGGTAAATTCTGATGATTTAGGCATTAATTATTCTTTCCCTTTTTTTACAGAAAAAGGCAATAATCCAATTAATGAATTGTATGGGAGGAATTCTTTGGCTGGCCCTTTTTTAGCTGCCGCAAAGCATGAATTGCTTTTGAATACTGATTTAATTGATTATGAGGTTGTTGATGGTTTTATTGATAGTAAAATTGATGCTCTTAATTTTACTCCAGAGTATTTAACTATTATTGCCAGCCCTAATGCTATTGACATGCAGTTTCTTGGCTCTACTGGCGCATTGATGTCTGCTGATCAATGGCATTATTCTAAGATTAATGACGGAGATGTTTTTTTGGATTTGGCTGTTGGAAGAATTTTTGGTTTGACCGTTTCTGATACTTCTTCTAATATTGCCAGAAGTTTATTTTATGAAGAAACTTTAGTTAATAATGATAAACTTTTATCTGCAAGAGGTGACCCTGCTATGTTATTTGCATCACAAATTTATGCTATTGGGGAGTTTTTTGATACTTTAGGTTATGCTGTTTTGACAACTCCTGAAGGAACAAGTCCTGAAGATTGGCAAAACAAATTTTACATTATTTATAAAGATCATGGGTCTTATGGTTGGGCAGGGTTTCTTTATTCGTTAATTCCTTATTTAGATAATACTTTTATTTTAACTGAAGCCTGTTCAACTTGTGATTTTGAAGAGGCAAAGTATAAAGGCCAGCTTTTTTGTTCTAATTCTGTAAGAAAAGGAGCCGTTGCTTATATTGGTGCAACAGATCTATCAAGCGTGGTGGATGTTTTTGGATTCATAAATGAAATGTTTTCAGGGGAATCAACCATTGGAAAAGCTTTCTTAAACACTAATAATGCTCAGATGGTTTGGCGTTCTCATTGGACTGGTCAATCTGAATTAGACGAAGAAATAAATGCTGTGAGACAATGGTATACTTTAATTGGCGATCCAACTTTAAAGATTAAAACAATTTATTCTTTTCCTAAGCCTGAATTTGAAAAATCAGATCATCCTGAAAGATGTAATTTAACTGTTAATGCAATGTGGATTGAGATTCCTGATTGGGTTAAAGATTTATGTGAATGGCCTTCAGATCAAATTAAGCCAGTAGCTATCAGTAACACATTTAATAGCTACTTTTATTACGATGCCATATTTACTCTAAAATTTGAATTGGATGATTTGAATGAAAGTGTAATAACTAATTCGGATTGGTTTGTTGATCAAGAAGTAATTGGAGAAAAAAAAATTTATTGGATTACTAGCCCACAAATTTGGCCAGATCGTTATTTTTCTAGTGCAAATGATTATGAGTTTACTGATTTTACTTTTACTTTTGGCGAGGAATGGCTTTGCGGTGATGCTGATTCAAGCGGGGCAGTTGACATTGATGATGTAATGTATTTAGTTGATTATATTTTTACTGGAGGCCCTGCTCCTAATCCTCTTCTTATAGGCGATGTGGATGGAAGCGGAAACATTGATATAGATGACATAATATATTTAATTGATTACGTGTTTTTAGGCGGGCCAGCTCCATGCGAAGTTCCAGCAGGATACACTCCTCCGGTTAACACAACAGGCTGGGGGCAAACAGAAGTAAATGAGTATCTAATTAATGCACAAATGAAATAATTCATTTATTAATTCCCTTATAAATTTCAGCCAGTTTTTTTGCACTTTTCTTCCAGTTAAATCTTTTAATGTTTTGAAAGCCTTTTTGAATTAAATCTTTTTTCAGATTTTCATCATTTAGAATTTTATTTAATTGTTCCAATAATTGATTTTCATTTTCTGAATTGAAGAACAAAGCAGCATTTCCTGCTATTTCAGGCAAAGAAGTATTGTCAGCAGAAACTACAGGACAACCACAAGCCATTGCTTCAATTAAAGTCAAACCAAAACCTTCGTAATGCGAAGGGCAAACAAAAATTTCTGCTTCAAAATAAAAGTCAGTTAAATCCTGGTTTGAAACTGAATCCAATATTTTAACTTTTTCTTCAAGCCAGTGTTCTGAAATAAATGACTCAAATTTTTTTCTTTGGCTTTCATGCATTGTCCAAGGGCTTCCAACTTTAACAAGAATCAGGTTTTCCTGTTTTAGTTCAGAGAAAGCTTTCAATAAAGTGAAAAAATTCTTTTTTTCATCATCACTTCCAATAAACAAAATAATTCTGTCTTTTTCATTTAAACCGTATTTTTCTCTTATATTAGAATTACTTTTTTTTAGATTGGATTTCAAACCGCAATAAACCACAACTACTTTTTGTGCAAGAACAGGAAACTTTTCATCTAACTCTTTTTTTGTTGAGTTTGAAATGCAAATTATTTTTTCTGTTTTATTTAAAAGTTTGACGTCTTTTTCTTTCCAGATTTTATAATAAGAAAAAAGACTTAAATCGTGTAAAGTGACAATTGATTTATTTTTTATGCTTTGAAGAAGAAAAAAAAGCTCCTGGTTGGTTATATGAATAATTGAATCATTTCTTATTTTTTTTCCTAAAAGAAAAGGCAGGGATTTTAATGCAAGAGAATTACTGTAATGGTTTAAAAAAGAAAAAATCCTGCTTTCATTTGGATTGATTATTTTTAAGTCAAGCCATTTAATTTTTTTCAGTTCTCTTGAAAGTTCTTTAAAATAAACTGTCTGGCCTGTGTTTTCCTGAAACAAACACAATAAATCCACTTTAATTTTATCCATTAAATTAAAGAAAAAAGAAAAGTTTTTTTAATTAGAACACCGTTTATATACTAGAGTATTATGACAGAAAAACAAGAGAAAGGGCCTGCAAAGCAGAAAATAAGAGTAATTGAAATTGATGTATTAAAGCCTCATAAGCCAAACATAGTTGAATTAGGCAGGGCGTTATGCGATTTAAAGTCTGTTGATACAGCAAACATTTCAGTTTATGCAATAGACGAAAAAACTGAGTCAATTAAGGCAACACTAGAAGGAGAAAACATTGATTTTGATGAAGTGGAAAAAACAATTGACTCTTATGGTGCAGTAATCCATTCAATAGACAAAGTTATTGCAGGAAAGAAAAGAGTAATTGATGTTCCTTTGACTCCAAAAAAAGAGTAGTGAATTAAATGCTTTTTTTACAACTGATAAAAGAAAACGATATTATCAGGCGTTATATTGTAATGAATTCTTTTGATGGAGTATTGACTATTTTAGGAATAGTTATTGCAATGCTTGTTGCAGGTGCAATGGATGCAAATATTGTAATTATTTCTTCTATTGGAGTGATTATTGCAACAGGAGTTTCAGGAATATGGGGCGGCTATTCAATAGAAAAAGCTGAAAGAAAAAGAAATTTGAAAACACTTGAAAAGCATTTGATGAGAAAACTGAAAAAAACTCAGGTTGCAGAAGAATACAAGAAAATGAGTTTAATGATGGGTTTAGCTAACGGCTTAAGTTCAAGCATTGTTTCATTTATTTTGATTATTCCTTTTTTTTTAGCACAATTTAATTTAATCGGAAAAATGGAAGCATATTTTGCTTCAATTATTTTAATTATTGTATTCCTTTTTGGGTTAGGTTTTTCTGTGGGAACAATAGCAAAAGAAAAACAATTACAGCACGGATTAGAAATGATTGGCGCAGGAATATTAGTTGGAATAATCATTTACTTTTTTGAATTAATTAAAGTGATTTAACAATTAAAAAGCCTTAAACCTTACTAAAATTAAACTATAGTTAAGGTTTAGTTATACTAAAATTAAACTACAGTTAAAGAATAGTAAAAAACGAGTAAAATGGCAAAAAAACCCAAAAACAGGCGGAATGTAAAAAGATTAGACAAAAAGCAGTGCATTTTGTTCAATGATTAGACAAAAAGCATAAAAACTGTTTGGCTTGTTTATTTGTTATGGAAGAAGATTTAATCAACGAAATATTTAAGATAAATGAAAAAGCCAAAGATCAGGCCAAAAAATACCCAAAAAAAAGGTTTGTTTACAATGAATTATTTGAAAAAAAAAGCAGGACTTTTATTGGAATCGCAGGCTTAAGAGGAATTGGAAAAACAATCCTGTTAAAACAAAAACTTTTGGAAACAGAAAACGCAGTTTATATGTCTTTGGATTCCCTTGAAAACATTAATCTTTATAAAACAGCAGAAACCCTTAAAAAAAATTATGGAATAAAAATCCTGCTTTTAGACGAAATAAGCTATTGCAGGAACTGGCAAAAAGACATAAAAAAAATATATGATTTCTTGGACTTAAAAGTATGGTTTACAAGCTCTGTTGCAATAGACATAATTCACTCAAAATATGATTTAGGAAGAAGGGTTATTTCAAAAAACGTTTATCCGTTTTCTTTCAGAGAATACCTGTATTTTTCAAGAAATATTATTGAAAAGCAGGCAGAAATAACTGATATAAACAAACCAGAACTACTTCAAAAAATCAGCAGACATGATCATGAATTTGAAGAGTACATTAATGGAGGGCTTATTCCTGCTTTACTTGAAGAAAAAGAATTTTCAATAATTTCAAATATCCTTGACAGAATAATTGAAAGAGATTTAGTGTATTCACTGAATTTTTCCGGAGAAGACATTTCAAACACAAAAATAATGTTAGAATACATTGCAAATGCCGGAATAGATGATGTAAGCTATTCTTCCACAGCAAAAAACATCGGAATAACCAAATACAAGGCAATGCAGTATGTTGATGCATTAGAAAAAGCTTTTGTTTTAAATGCAGTAAAGCCTACAGGAACAAATGTATTAAAAGAACCAAAAATACTTTTTGT
>Ga0180009_10003735_pt1 | contig 17143 bp, 15 predicted proteins | sample OS_PC_MetaG_FD_123537 | JGI IMG/M metagenome (GOLD analysis project Ga0180009, IMG submission 123537) | Groundwater microbial communities from the Aspo Hard Rock Laboratory (HRL) deep subsurface site, Sweden - OS_PC_MetaG | ecosystem: Environmental > Aquatic > Deep subsurface > Groundwater... | reverse complement strand
CTTGATCTCGGGCACGTTCAACTTGATCTCGCGCTCAATCCAGTTGTGTAGGGTCACCTTGGACATGGGACAACCGTGGCAAGCGCCCGTCAATCGGAGCTTGACGATGCCGTCCTCAGTGACGTCCACCAGCTCGACGTCACCACCATCGGCACGCAGGCCCGGACGGGTCTTTTCGAGAACTTCCTCGATTCTTTCTCGCATGTCACTCTCCTTGCCATTGCTCCCGGTGGGGGCTGTGAGCTTGCTATTACGTAAGCTACCATCGAATTGCTCGGCGTCAAAGTGGAATGGGGGCCAAGGCTGGCGTCTCTGTTGCGAAAAGAGTATGTTTTTACCAATGAAGAGTTGCCAGGTCTGCGCGGCCCTCTGTCACGACAAGGCCCGCTTCTGCCCCTCCTGTGGGGCTGGTGTGGATGACGCACCGGTCACAGACGCGGATCCCTATCTGGGTCTGATTCTGAGCGAGAAGTACCAGATCAAGCAGCTGTTGGGGGAAGGGGGCATGGGCCGCGTCTACCGGGCTGAGCACCTCGCTCTGGAAAAGCCCGTGGCCGTGAAGATCCTGCACCAGCACCTGCTCGGAGATGAGAGGTCGGTGGCGCGGTTCGTGGCGGAGGCGCGGGAGGCCAGTCGGCTCAATCACCCCAACATCGTGACCGTCATGGAGTTCGGTGAGACCGACTACGGCGTGATGTTCCTGGTGATGGAATACCTCCGGGGGCGTCCCCTCTCTGACGTTATTTCCAACGAGTACCCGGCCCCGTTCGATCAACTGGTGTCTACCTTCCGGCAGATTCTGTTGGCGGTGAGCGAAGCGCATCGGCGTGGCGTCCTGCATCGGGACCTCAAGCCTGACAACGTCTTCATGGAGCCCCTGGCAGACGGATCCGAGCTGGTCAAGGTCATCGATTTCGGCATCGCCAAGCGTTTTGACCAGGAGGGGGAGGGGCTCACCTCACCGGGCATGGTCTGCGGCACACCCGAGTACATGTCCCCCGAGCAGGTGCTGGGAGAGGCCCTGGATCAGCGCTCGGATGTATACGCCCTGGGAGTCCTGTTGTACGAAATGATCGTTGGGACCCCGCCGTTCTTCGGCGGTGGGCCGGCAGAGATCATGATCCAACACGCGGAAACCGATCCCGTTCCACCGTCGGAGGCGGCCGTGGAGCTGTCGATTCCGCAGTCGCTGGATGCCATTGTGCTGTGGGCGTTGGCCAAAAGGCGCGAGGACCGCATCGGTTCGGCCGAGGAGTTTCGGCGGGTGCTGGATTCGTGGCTGCTGGTGTCTTATCAATCCGAAGCCGCCGCGGGCGAAATCCAGGGCAGCACCTGTCCCTCCTGCAACACCTTCTATCTGGATCGAACGGACAGCTGTCCGGCCTGTGGGTACCATCTTCCCCTGGATCAGCCCCAGGAGGGTACCCAGTACCTCATCAATTCCCTGGGTGCGGATCAGGTCGCGAGCTTGCGCAGTCAGCGACTGCCCCCGGCCTCGGCGACCGTGGACGGCCTGCCGTTTTCTTTTGCCAGCTCGTCCTCCGCTGAGACGCTGGCCTTCGCCGCGGCGCCCATTGCCCGCCACCTGCCCCTCGTGGGACGGCAGCAGGAGGTGGCCACCCTGCTCAAGGGCCTCGAAACGGGCGGTCCCGTGCGACTGGTGGGTGAGGCCGGCCTGGGTAAGTCCCGGCTCTTGGACGAGCTGGCCAGCCGCGCCCGGGATGCCGAATACGACGTCATCCGGGTGGCGCCGCGCGATGAGAGCTACTGGCCGAGTCCGCTGTGGCCGATGAAGCAGCTTGTGGCGGAGCTCGTTCGCTGCGACCTGGAGGAGCTCGACTCGCGGGAGAGCCTGGCCAAACGACTGGTCGACGGCGGAGTCACGCAGGGCGCCCTGGCGGGTCTTTCTGAGTTGTTGGGGCTGCTCGAGCCGCCCCAACGGCGCATGGATCGTCCCGCCCGCCGGCGGGAGAGCTTTGCGGCCCTGCGGGATCTGGTGGTGGCGCGGATGCGAAGCAAGCCCCTCGCGATCCTGCTCGAAGATCTCGACGAGATGGACGGAGCCAGCCAGCGTTACATCGGTTTCCTGCTTTCTTTACCCGTTCATCCGTCGTTGTTGATCGTCGTCGCCCAGGCCCGCCCGCGCGAGGAGCCGGACAATGTCCCCACCGTTTTACTGAGCGGTCTCGGCCGCGCCGACGCCCTCAGTTTTGGCGAGCTCAAGCAGAACGGCACCCCTTTGCATCCCGAGGCCGAGGCGTTGATGGATGTGACGGGGGGCAATCCGTTTTTCATCGACCAGCTCGTGAGGCTCACTCACGAGGGTGCGTTGCCACACAAGGTAGCGCGTCGCATCGAGCTGGTCGACGCGCGCCTCAACCGCCTTCCGCTGCACTTGCGGGAGCTGCTCCAGCGCATCGCGGTGCACGGCGGAAGGGTGCCCTTCGAGCGCCTCGAGCAGGCGTTCGCCATGCCCGCGGACGAGCTGGACGATTGGCTGTCCGCGCTGGAAACGCTGGGGCTTGTGAAAACCGGCCTGGACTGGGTATCGGCCAGTCACCCGTTGCTCGAGGACGCGGTGCTCGCTGGCATGCCGGCGGAAATTCGCGCCGAGGCCCATCGGCAGTACCTGGCCATCATGCCGATCACCTTGCGCTCCATTGGCGCGGCCGTGCGTCACGCCCAGGGGGGCGGGGACGATCGCACAATTGCCGAGATGTTGCACATGGGCGCCGGGGTCGCCTACGAGCATTACGACAACGCCAGAGCCATACAGTGGCTTCAGCTCGCGTTGCGAAAGTCCCGGATGCTGTGGGGTTGTGGGGATGGCGGCATGGATGCTGACACGCTCTTCACAGTGGAGCTGGGGCGGACCCTGTCGGATGTCCTGTTCCAGAATGGTGACCGAAAGACCGCCGACGCGGTGCTCCGAGAGGTGCAGCAGTTCATCTCTCCGGCGCAGCCCGCGCTGGCCGCCGCCGTGCTGATGGATCAGGCGAAACAGGTCTCCCGTCGCGGGCTGTTGTCCAACGCCGAGGAGCTGCTGCAGGAGGCGTTGCTCTCCCTGGACAAAGACGGCAAACACTCCGTGTGGCTGCGTTGCGAGCTGCTCTACCGGCAAGGCGAGATCGCCGCGGCGCGTGGCGGCGACGAACGCGCGCTGTCGTTGTTTGCCGAAGGGTTTTCCCTGGCCGAAGCGCATAGCCACAATGGAAACGGCCAGTCCTGGCGTTTCCAGTTGGGGTTGGGGGAGCTCGCCCGGAACCAGGGACAGCTGGACGACACCGAGAACTATCTGAGCAACGCGCTCCTCGCGGCGGAGGACGCCGGAAGTGTCGTGGGCACTCTTCGTGTGCAGATCGCCTATTCGGATTTGCTCTTCCGTCAGGAGCATATGGCGCGCGCGGCGGACCATCTGGGGGACGCCATCCGTTGCGCGCAACGGCTCGGCGATCGCGGCATGGCGGCGCAGCTGTCCCTGCAGATCGGGGAAATGTCGCTGGCTCTCAAAGACGTTGGCGGCGCAACGGAGCATCTGCAAAGCGCGGTAAAATGGGCCCGCGCCGTGGGTCGCACCAATGTAAGCCAGGCGGCAAAACGACTGCTCGAGCAGCTTGCCGCGGCCACCGCGGACGATGCACGCCAGCCGTGAAGCGGCCCACCCGGAATCCACGAGGCACCATGCTGAAATCCTGGCCGGTGATCGACACCGAACGACTTGTGCATACGCGTGTATTCTCCCTGTTGAAGAGACAGTCCCGCTCACCCCGGACAGGGGAACCCTGCGACTTTTTCCTGCTGGAGGCTCCCCATTGGGTGAACATTGTGCCCATCACCCGAGACGGTCAGGTGGTGCTCGTGCGCCAGTACCGCCAGGGGGTCTCAGAGCTCACGCTGGAAATCCCCGGCGGCATGGTGGATCCGGACGACGCCTCTGCGGAGCACGCTGCCCGAAGGGAGCTCCTCGAGGAAACCGGCTACACCGCGGGGACCATGCGGCAGGCGGGCTGGGTGGAGCCGAACCCGGCCTTGCAAAACAATCGTTGCTACACCTTTGTGGCCGACGACCTGCACACCCCGGGGGCACTGCAGCCCGACGGCAGCGAGGATCTCGAAGTCGTTCACATCCCGCTCGCCCAAATCCCGGAGTATGTGCGGAGCGGCCAAATTCGCCACTCCCTGGTGATCACAGCCTTTGCCCTGAGCTTCGGCCTCGGAGCGGGCGTCCCATGAGGTCGAGATGTCTCTGAGCGCAGTTCATGTTTTGCTCACGTATCGCTGCACTGACAACTGCCACCACTGCTTTGTGTTCAGCGGTCCTCACCAGATGGCCACCTTCACCGACAGCCGGCTCCGGAATGTGCTCGATCAGCTGCGTCGACTGCCGTCAGTGCGCTGGGTCTACTTCGAGGGCGGGGAGCCCTTTTTATTTCATCCGATGCTCGTCGAGGCGGTAGCCCATGCCACGAAGCTCGGCCTCGCCACCGCGGTGGTAACCAACGGCTATTGGATCACCTCTGAGCGGGACGTGGGCCTCTTCCTGAGGCCGTTGGTGGCCGCGGGGTTGAAGCGGCTACAGATCTCGGTGGACGACGTGCACCGGTATCGACGGCTGCACCACATGCGGGATCAGTTGCTCGCCCAGTGTCGTCGTCACCGGCTGACTCTTCAGTTCCTTGGCGTGGACATTCCCGAACCCAACGAAGAGCCCCTCGAGGCCCGAGAGGGACGGTACGTGACCAGCGGTGATGTCATGTTCCGGGGGCGTGCCGCGTCGAATCTCGCACCGGACCAGGCGCTTTGGGACTGGGCCAGCTTTGATGAGTGCCCACACGAGTTGCTGCACGATCCCATGCGTATCCACGTGGACCCGCACGGATACGTGCACATCTGCCAGGGAACGCTCATCGGCAATGCGGACGGGGAGTCCCTGGACACCATTATGGAAAACTTTGACCCGGACGCGCATCCCATCGTGGGCCCGCTGCTACGGGGAGGTCCCGCGGCCCTGGTTGAGGAGTACAAGTTAGACCACGAAGACGGTTACGCTGACGCCTGTCATCTCTGTTACACGGCGCGCTCCCAGCTCCGAGAAAGATTCCCCGACGAGCTCGGACCGCCATCGGTCTACGGCCTCCGTGAACCCAAGCGGCGCAAACAGGGCAGACCGGGCAAAGAAGGCCCCCCAAAGCCCGAGCCCATGACACCTGAAGCCCAAGAAGCCCAAGAAGCCCAAGACCCAGCGCCGGAGAAACCGGATCGTGAGCGTGAGTCAGAAAAGAAGTCGGACAAAGATCCCAAAGGGAAAGTGAACAAGAAGCCCGTAGAAAGCGGCGACCAAAAGTAAACACCAACCCGCACACACCCCAGTCCCATCCGCTTCCCATCCGGTCTTCCTCCGGTCCCATCCGCTTCCCATCCGGTCTTCCTCCGGTCCTCCGGTCCCCTCTGATCTCAATCCGAAAATGCCGGCATCAGCCCCTCCCAATTGAAGGGGCCCCTCCGAAAAACAAGCCCCCGACCATCCCAGCAGGCCAATGACCTCATCAGGGATATTATGTAAACTCACGAACGCTCCACGTCTGTGAGTTTACATAATATATATTATCGGACGACAAGGATGACGGTGCCCGGCCAGCCATATTAACCCCAACCCTCGGTTATTTCGTTCTTTTTGACCCGAAACTAGGCCGATTGGCCAGCGTCGTAGAAGGTCTTGAGGAGTTTCTGATACCGATCGCGGAGATTATTGAGGTACTTGCGGGACCGTTTCTTGATCTGCTGCTCTTTAAAAAGCTCGGTGATCTTATCGGCTACATCTTCCTCGGTTAGGGGCCGCAGCAGGAAGTCCGCGGCGCCGAGTCGCAGGGCTTGCACGGCAGTGTCGGCGCTGGTGAACCCCACGATGATGAGGATGTCCGATTCTGGACTCTTCTCTTTGAGTTTTTTCAGAATGTCCAGGCCGCTGCCATCTCCGAGCTTTGACTCGACGATGATCAGACTGAACTCGCCTTTGGCACAGATGGCCAGCGCGTCGGCACCAGAGGTCACCACTGTGGACTCACAACCGCGCTTTTTCAGCACGCTCACCAGCACTTCGGACTGCGCCTCGTCTGCGTCCACCACCAGCACATTACAGGCCTCAACGGTTTCGGCCACCTCCTCGCTTCCGCTGGATTCCAGGCGGGCCCGTAGGTCCCGGTTCTCCTGCTCGAGGGCCGACATGTGCTGCAAAAACTCGTCGATCATTCCGACCAGCTCGGTGATCAGAACCGACGATTTTTTTCCATCTTCAGTCACTGGCGTTCTCCGAGTCGATTGCCACAGAACGGCTGGGCATTGGCAAGTGCCCCCGGGGTGACTCGAACACCCGACCTACGGTTTAGGAAACCGGTGCTCTATCCACCTGAGCTACGGAGGCCAAATATTATCGCCCTAGGACCGCGATCCGCAAGAGCATAGCGGTTTGCCCTGAGTGAAGCAAACCAAAACCCTGGGGGGCGGCCCTGGACACGCGGAGCGGCTTGTCATTGAGGCCTTGGCGCGGTGGGGCGCGGACGGACTAGGCGTCATAGGAAAGCAGCGAGAAGACGTCCTCGCCCGGGATTTTGTTCCGTCCCGACAAAAAAGCCAATTCCACCACAAAAGCGCAGCTCACCACCTTACCTCCGAGCCGTCGTACCAGTTCTATCGCCGCCGCGGCGGTTCCGCCGGTGGCCAGGAGGTCGTCCACCACCAGCACGCGCTGGCCCGGCCGAATGGCGTCCTTGTGGATTTCCAGGGAGTCAGTGCCATACTCCAGCTCATAGGACACGGATTCCACCGCACCGGGGAGCTTGCCGGGCTTACGCACCGGGACAAAACCCACGCTGAGGCGATCCGCCACGGGGCAACCAAAGAGGAACCCCCGGGATTCCATGCCCACGATCCGGTCCAAACGGCTGTCGGCGAACCGCTCACTGAGCACGTCGATGCAGGCCCCAAAGGCGGCCGGTGTGCTCAGCACGGGCGTTATGTCGTAAAACAGGATGCCCGGCTTGGGGTGATCCGGGACCTCACGGATGGTGCTCCGGATGAGGGAGAGCTTTTTCGAAAGGTCGTCGGTCGTGATCTTGGACGTCGTCATGGGGTGCGCTCCTCCTATTGAGTCATGTCTTGCCAACCGTGCTTGCCGATCAAGCGGACGAATCTGCAGGCCACGTCGCGATGCAGAACCGGACGCCCGGACTGTTTCGTGAAGCACTGTAGCTCCTGGTATTGCCGTTTTCCTACGGGAATCACCAGCCGGCCGCCTTCCCGCAGCTGCTCGAGCAACGGCGCCGGCACCGAAGGCGCTCCGGCGGCCACCAGGATGCCGTCAAAGGGCGCCTGCGCGGTCCACCCCTGGGTGCCATCTCCGGTGGCCAGGGTCACATTGGCGACGTCCAGCGCCTCCAGGGTCGACCTGGCTTTCTGGGCCAGCTCGTCGATGCGTTCCACGGCATAGACGTGGGCGCACAGCCTTGCCAATACGGCGGTCTGGTAGCCCGAGCCGGCGCCAATTTCCAGAATTCGGTGCCCCTTCTCCGGCGCGAGCAGCTCGGTCATCAGCGCAACCATATAAGGTTGGGAGATGGTTTGGCCATGTCCGATGGGCAGCGGATGGTCTGAATAGGCGTCTTTCAGACTCGCCTCGACAAAGCGATGCCGAGGAATCTCACCCAGGGCTTCGAGCACCCGAGGATTCTGCACTCCCCGGCGCCGCAGCTGGTTGGCAACCATCGCACCACGGAGCTCAGCCTCGCTCGCCATGGTCCCCTGCCCGCCTGCCGGATTCGAATCCGTCGAGGGCCATTCGTTCCCCGAGGTCCAACTGATCCCGGGCGGTCCAGTCGAGCCGGAGCGGAGAGACCGAAATCATTCCAGCTTCCAGGATCTCCGCGTCTTCCCCCTTGGCCCCATGGGTGGCTGAAGCCCCGGGGCGCGTCAGTGAAAGTGTCCCCTGCCCCGGCCAGTCGGAATGTTGCCGCGGGGCCGGACGGTAGACCCGGGTCCCCATGGCGCCCAGGGCGAACCGATTGTCCAGGCAGCCGACAGGAACGTTCACGTTGAGCAAGGTCCAGACCGGGCTCCAGCCACTCTCTAGCACCCAGGATGCCAACGCCGCCCCAAATCGCGCTGCCCGCTCCACGGTGTCGGGGTCGGCGTCACGATCCGCGGACAGGGCGATTCCGGGAATGCCCAGTACAACGCCCTCCGCGGCGGCGGCCACGGTTCCACTGTACAGCACGTCCGTGCCCAGGTTGAAGCCGTTGTTGATGCCCGACAAAACCAGGTCGGGTCGCCGCGGCGCGAATTGCGTCACCGCCACGTATACGCAGTCGGCGGGAGTGCCATCCACGGCGTACTCATCGTGGCCCCGGCGCTCATAACGCCAGCGGCCGGAGATCTGTACCGCGTGGCTCGTGGCGCTGCGCTCGGAGTCCGGGGCCACCACCAGCAGGTCCGCCACGCGGCGGAGTTTTCGGGCGAGCACCCGAAGGCCCTCTGCCTCGATGCCGTCATCGTTTGACAGCAGTATCAGGGGTCGACTATCCACGGTGCTGCGTCATCTCAAAAAAAAAAGGCGCCGCGGCTCGTGTGAACCCCGGCGCCCGAGTCGGGGCGAGAGGATTTGAACCTCCGACCCCTTGACCCCCAGTCAAGTGCGCTAACCAGACTGCGCTACGCCCCGACTATCGGTCTCGTCTAACAACTTGAGGAGGCTGTCCACCTCATGCTGAATACGACTGGCTATCTCTTTAAAGTTTTCAACGTCATCCTGCAAGGCTTTACTTTGCAGCGCTTCTCTTTGCAGCTCCTCAAGTTCGAGCCGCTCATCCTCTGCCGAGCGCTTCAACTGCAGCTTTGCCCCGGCGATTTTGAATTTCTGCTCCCAGAGCAGGTCCTTGATCTGGAGTAGAATCTCGATATCTCGACGCCGGTAGAGCCGTTGTCCTGATTTTGTTTTTTCGGGCCGTATCTGGCCGAACTCTTCTTCCCAATACCTCAGCGTGTGCTCTGGTACACCGGTGACCCGGCCCACTTCGCCGATCTTAAAGAATACCTTATCCGGAATTTTGACGGTCACAGAAGCGACCCATGCCGAACTAGGCGTTCAGCGCGTTCTTGAGCACCTGGCTGGGCTTAAATGTCAGCACCCGTCGGGCACTGATGGTGATTTCCTGCCCCGTCTGCGGATTCCGACCCACCCGGGCTTTTTTGTCCCGGACTACGAAGTTGCCAAACCCGGAGATCTTGATCTTCTCGCCCTTCTCCAGAGTCTCCTTGATCGTGTCGAAGACAGTCTCGACGATCTCGGCGGCCTCCTTCTTCGAAAATCCGCCAACCTTCTCGTAGACGCTCTCGATGATGTCGGCCTTGGTCATGCGGTATTCCCCTCGGGCAATTAGGTATTTCTTTTTTATCTGTGGAACTTACGCCTGTCAAATAGAAAATCAGCGCAGGCAGGATCCATCCCAGGGGTATCGCTAGGCGTTTTTCGCGATCTCCACGATCTTCTCGAACGTCCGCGGCTCGTGAATGGCCAGCTCTGAAAGCATTTTTCGGTCGAGCTGCACGTCGGCGCGGCTGAGCCCCGCGATGAACCGACTGTAGGGCATCCCATACTGCCTCGACGCGGCATTGATGCGAGCGATCCAAAGCCGCCGGAAGTCCCGCTTGCGCATGCGGCGGTGCTTGTAGGCGTAGACCCAGGCCCGGTGAACCGCCTCCACGGCGCTCCGCCACAGCTTGGACCGGCCGCCCCGGAAGCCCCTGGCAATTTTCAGAATTCGGTTGTGGCGGCGCTTGGCCTTAAAACCCTTTTTTACGCGAGGCATCGGTCCAAAACTCCGTGTTGGCTAGGCGTAGGGCAACAGCCGGTTCAGCTGGCGGACATTGGTCGGGTCCGCAATGGCCATTTTTCTCAGGCGCCGCTTCCGCTTGGTGGTTTTTTTGGTCAGGATATGGCTTTTGCCACAATGGAAACGCTTAAACTTCCCGGAACCGGTCTTCCGAAATCGCTTTTTTGCGCCGCTGACGGACTTCATCTTAGGCATTTGTCTGACTCCGCTCGTTTGGTCGCCTGGCCGGATTCCACCGACAGGACGCTGCAAACAGGTGCGACCGGATACCATGTGGAGACCGCCCTGTCAAGTCGAACCCGCTAAAAAAACCCACGTTTGGCCCCCCCCGGGGACGGCCGGGGCCAAGGCGCCTCACCGGGGGAATGGGCGGACGCGGTCAGAGGGGCTCAATCGGGCAGTAGACGGGGCTCCTCCGGACTGGGTCTGGAGGTCAGGTGGTCGGTTTTTCTTCTGCTCCGGCGCTGGGTGCGGGCTGCGCTTGGGGCGGCGGCTGCGGCTGCGGCTGAGCCTGCGGTTGGGGGCGTGCCTGCTTCACCACACCCACCCTGGGTCCCAGGAGCATGATCATCCGACGCCCCTCCATGGAGGGCATCGACTCGACGTTCACGACCTCCGTCAATGCATCGAGCACCTTTTGCAGGATGGCCTGGCCGGTCTCAGGATGCACGATCTCCCGACCCCGGAACTGGACGACGAGCTTGACCTTGTTCCCTTCGGCCAGGAACCCGTTGATCATCTTGACCTTGAAATCGAGGTCGTGTGAATCCGTCTTGGGACGGAATTTGACCTCCTTGATGATGACCTGGGATTGATGCTTGCGCGCCTCTTTGGCCTGCTTGCTCTTTTCATACTTGAACCGGCCAAAGTCCATAATCTTGCAGACCGGCGGATGGGCCTTGGGGCTTACCTCCACCAGGTCTAATCCAGCGGCCTCGGCAATCCGCATCGCCTCACCCGTGGGCATGACGCCGAGTTGCTGTCCTTCGTGATTGATGACTCGCACTTCCGGATTGCGGATTCGACGGTTGATCCGAAAATGCTCTTCGGACGGTGGCCTTTGTGATCCTCGACGGGGTCTTATAATGCACCTCCATAAGGTTGGTGTCCGCAGAGTAGAGAACTCCGCATCGGTTTGTCAACGTTGCTGGTCCACCCTCGGCGATGTACGCGAGGCGGTCTCATGCGCCGGCGTCGTCGCGGGAGGGGGGCTGCGCCTCACGCACCACCCGTTCGATAAAGTCGGAAAGCGGCATTACCGGCTCGGGCTTGCCGTCCCGGGGGCGTGGGGCAACGGCATGCTCCTCCACCTCGCGGTCGCCCAGGACGAGCATGTAGGGGTGCTTTTCGAGCTGCCCCTCGCGGATCTTGAAGCCGAGCTTCTCGTTGCGCAAGTCCAGCTCCGTGCGGATGTCGCGGGCCCGGAGCTGTCGGGAGACCTCCCGGGCGAAGTCGTCGTGGCGATCCCCCACGGTCAGGATCTTCACCTGCACCGGTGATAGCCACAGCGGGAATTTGCCCGCGTAGTGCTCGATGAGGATGCCAAAGAAGCGCTCCAGAGAGCCCAGCAGGGCCCGATGCACCATGATTGGCCTGTGGCGTGTGTTGTCGGCGCCCACGTAGGTGAGGTCGAAGTTCTCGGGCTGGATGAAGTCGAGCTGAATGGTGGACAGCTGCCACTGTCGTCCGAGGCTGTCGTTCACCTTGATGTCGATCTTGGGCCCGTAGAAGGCGCCGCCGCCCTCGTCAGTGACGTAGGGCACGCCGCTGCGCTCCAGGGCCGCGAGCAGCTCTTTCTGGGCGTTGTCCCAGATCTCGTCCGAACCCGCGTACTTGTCCGGCGGGCGCGTCGCGTAGTTCAGCTCGAAATCCTCGAAGCCGAAAGAGCGCAACATAAACAGCGAAAAATCGAGCACCCGGTCGAGCTCTGACGCCATCTGCTCCTGGGTGAAGAACAGGTGCGCGTCATCCTGGGTGAAGCCGCGCACCCGGAACAGGCCGTGCAGCGTGCCGCCGCGCTCATAGCGATACACGGTCCCCAGCTCCGCCCAGCGCATGGGCAGGTCGCGATAGGACCGGAGCTGCGTGCCGTAAATGATGATATGGAAGGGGCAGTTCATGGGCTTGACCAGGTACTGCTGCCCGTCCACTTCCATGCCGGAATACATGGCCTCTTTGTAGAACGAGAGGTGGCCGCTCTTGTGCCAGAGGGTGTCCCGCGCCAGGTGCGGCGAGTACACCATCTCGTAGCCGTTGGCGTAGTGCTGCTTGCGCCAGAAGTCCTCGAAGATGGAGCGCACGCGCCCGCCCTTGGGGTGCCACAGCACGAGGCCGCCGCCGATGTCGTTGGGGCTCAGGGAGTACAGGTCCAACTCCGGGCCAAGCTTGCGGTGGTCGCGCTTTTTGGCCTCCTCGAGCAGCTTGAGGTGAACGCGCAGTCCCTTCACATTCTCAAAGGCCGTGCCGTAGATGCGCTGCAGCATGGGGTTGCGCTCGTTGCCGCGCCAGTAGGCCCCTGCTACTCCGGTGAGCTTGAAGGCTTTGATCTGGCCGGTGCGCTCCAGATGGGGGCCGGCGCAAAGATCCGTGAATTCGCCGTGTCGATACAGGGTGATCGGCTCGCCGTCGGGGATCCCGTTCGCGAGCTCCACCTTGAACCGCTCCCCGCGCTCGGTGAAGAGTGCCACGGCCTGGTCCCGGGTGATCTCCTCGCGCTCGAAGGGCAGATCCCGGGCGATGATCTCGTGCATCTTCTCTTCGATGCGCTCCAGATCGTCGTCACTGAAGGGGTTGGGGACGTCGAAGTCGTAGTAAAACCCGTTGGCGATGGACGGGCCGATGGTGACCCGCGCCTCGGGGAACAGCTGTGTCACGGCGTCGGCCATCACGTGCGATGTGGAGTGCCGCAGCGTGGCCAGCGGGCTGTGTTTGTCGTGCTCCGAAGAGCTGCTTTTGGACCCCAAAGGACCTCCCGGATCAAAACGTCCCTTCCTGCGACTATTTAACGCGCAAAAAGGGACTCAAGAATAGGCGCGGGCGGTTTCGAACCGCCGACCCCTACCGTGTCAGGGTAGTGCTCTTCCACTGAGCTACGCGCCTGGGCAGGCTTTTGATATGTCGGCGTCGCCCTAGATGTCAAGAGGGATCACGAGCCCGGCAGATCCAGGGCGCCGTGCACCGCCCGCTGGAAGCGATCCACGGAGAAGGGCTTGAGAATGTAGTCCCGGGCGCCAAGGTCCAGGGCCTTTTTTCGGGAGGTCTCTGAGGGCACCGCCGATACGATGAGCACCGGGATGCGCCTCGTGAGTTGCTTTTTGTTCATGGCCTCGAGCACCTGCCAGCCATCCATACGCGGCATGAGCAGGTCCAGAATCACCAACTGAATGGGCTCGGCTTCAAGCAGCTCCATCACCCGCTGTCCGGAGCTCATGCGGACACAGTGGAATCCCTCCCCTTCGAGGACCTCACTGATAAAATCCAGCACGTGGGGATCGTCGTCGACCAGGAGTATTGAGGCGCGATTAATGTCGGGTCCAGGCAGTGTCATGTGTGCAACTTCCCGCCACCCACTACACCCGGCCAACTACTGTGCAAACCGGGTAGTCTCTGCGTATACGATGTCTTCGAATCTCCCCGGCCGCAATGCTAACATGCACATTCGACAATACGCAAACGAGTATCACAGTTTAAAATGGCTGTCACTTCCCATCCTTGTCGGGATTGACGAGCTCGGACAGATTGGGCGTGGAGACGAGCTTTTTCCGGGCCACGAACTTGCGTGTGGTCTGGTGCTCGCGGATGTCCTCGTCCGCAGGCTCGTTAACTGGTAGAGCCCGGGTGGTGACCTCGTCGTCCCGCAGGTCGTTCAGTTCGGCCGTGGTGGCGCGGGTATCGGTGTCTGCCGGCGGCGCCGGGGATGGGGCGTCCTCCAGGGGTTGCTCCTGGGCGGCGAGGGTGCGCTCGTAGGCCTCGGCCGTGGGCAGCCACACCCCGAAACGAGAGCCCTCCCCCATCTCGCTGCGCACTTGCACATGACCGCCGTGCAGCTCGATGATCTCCCGCACGATGGCCAGGCCGATGCCCAAACCGGGATAGGGACGCGTGGACGAGCCGTCCACCTGGTAGAAAGTGTCGAAAATCTTCTCCTGCTCCTCCTGTGCGATCCCGATGCCGGTGTCGGTGATGGCACAGTGGATGCCGTCCTCTTCGGCGCGTAGGACCACTCGCACGGTGCCCGCGGGGTCGGAGAACTTCTCGGCGTTGTCCACCAGGTTGCGAAACGCCTGGATGAGCCGCGCGCGGTCCCCCAGGATGAGCAACGGCTCGGGGGGAAGATCCAGGTTAACCTTGAGCTGCTTTTGCCGCATGGAGTCAGCGGTCAAGGTCACCACGTCGGTCAGGAGGGCGCCCAGGTCCACGCGCTCGGCGGAGATGCGGACCCGGTCTTTTTCCAGCCGGGCGAAATCGATGAGATTCTCGATGAGGCTGAGCAGTCGCTGGATGGACTTGGCCGACACCTGGAGCCCCTTGCGCTGGCGGTCGTTCAGCCGGCCCATCTGCTCCTGGAGCAACAGCTCGTTGTAGCCACGGATGGTCACCAGCGGTGTGCGCAGCTCGTGTGAGACGTTCGCCAGCACCTGCGACTTGAGGCGCTCCAGGGATTGCAGCTCCTCGTGCTGGGCCTGGAGCCGATCGTAGGCGGTCTGGAGCTCCCAAAGGGACTCGGCGAGCTGCTGTTCGGCCTCCTTGCGGGCGGTGATGTCGCGGCCGATGCCCTCCACGGAGACGACTGTGCCCTGCTTGTCGCGCCCCGGGTACAGCATCAGCGCCAGGATGAGCACATCGTTGTCCCGGCGGGCGAAGCCCACCTCAATGGAGCGGGCCACCCCACGGCGGGCGTCCGCCAGGCAGGACTCGAAGGCCTCGTGGTATTCGGGCAGCACCCGGGCCGACAGCAGCTTGGCATCGGCGCGGAAGTCGTTTGGATAATAACCCAGCAGGTACGCCGAGGCCTGGTTCATGGTCCCGACGCGCCCGGTTGCGACGTCGATGCTGAACACCAGGGACGAGATGTTCTCGTCCTGGTCTTTCACAGAGAGCGCGTCGGGTGAGGCACGGTCGTCGTGCCGGCTGGCGGAGGTGCGGGAGCGGTTGCCCACATAGACCACTCCGATGGGCGCCCCTGTGGCGTCCCCGAGGGGGATGGCCGTAAAGGCGATGGTCCGCTCCCCCCCCTCGCTGGTGCGAAAGATCCACCGCACAGGCTCGGAGTCACCCGCCCCGCCGCTCAGCATGTGCTGCAGGTGCGCGAGCAGGTTTTGCGCTTCAGCCGGGCTCATGGTCTCGCGGGTGAACTCCGTCTCGAGTCGGCGACCGGGCTCGAAGCCCGTGATGGTCTGCATCCGCCAGTTCAGCAGGAGCAGGTCGCCGCCCTTGGACAGCGCCATCAGAGGTGCGTCCGTGGCCTCAAACACGCTCTTGACGGCGGATTCTAGATCCAGGAGGGGATGAATGTAGGTCGTCTTGGCCATGCCTAACCCGGTTGCCCGTAGAGCGCATCGATGTGCTCGCGATAGTGGCGGAGGATCACCGCGCGGATGGGTTCTCCGTTGGCGGACAGCTCACCGGATTCCACCGACAGACGCCCCGGCACCACCCGGTGCGCTCGGACCTGCTCATGACGTTCCAGGTTGTTGTTGGTTTGATCGATCACCCGCTGCAAGTCCCGGCCCTCGTGCTCATCTTCGCGGTCGGTTGCGCTGCGCCACAGCAGCACGCCCACGTAGGGCTGCCCTTCCCCACAGACGACGGCGTGGGCGACCCGCTCTGATGCGGCCAGGGCGCCTTCGATGAGCGCGGGCGCCACGGTTCGTCCGGTGGAGAGCGTGATGATATCCTCCTTCCGCCCCGTTAGGAACAGGAAGTCGTCTTCGATGAGCCCGAGGTCGCCGGTGTGATACCAGCCCTCCTCGTCGACGGCTGGCGCCACGCGGATCGCCCCCTGGGCCTCCGAATCCGCCCGCTGCAGGTAGCCGGCGAAGAGGCCCTCCCCACGGATGAGCACCTCCCCCCGGGGCGACAGCCGCAGCTCCACGCCGCGCAGGGGCACGCCCACGCTGCCGGGCTGGATCCGATTCGGACGGTTCGCGGTGGCCACGGCCACGGTCTCGGTGGAGCCGTAGCCCGCCAGCACGGGCAGCCCGGCGAAGCTGAACAGGGCCTCCACGGACTCGTCCAAAAGGCCGCCCCCGCACACGAGATGCTGGATTCGCCCGCCCAACAGGTGGCGCACCCGGGTCCGGAAAAAACGCCTCGCAATCCTGCGGTCCAGGCCGCCCATCAGCATGCGGGGCCCCTTCGTCTCGCTCCCGGTGAAGCGCTCCGTCAAGGACAGGGTGATGCGGCCGGGCATCCCCACGGCACCTTCGCGTTGGGTCAGGATCAGATCCCGAAACCGCTCGAACAATACCGGCGCGCCGGCGATGAAGTGTGGGCGGGCGGCAAAGAGCTCGTCCTTTACGTCCCGCTGCCGATTGAAGATGTAGGTGGTCGCGCCCTGATCGATGGCGGCCCAGGCCATGAGCCGCCCGAAGATGCCCGCCAGCGGCAGCACCAGAAGCTGGGTGGCGCTGCGGGGCAGAACCACCACCTCCCGCAACGCGTACAGCTTATCCAGGAGGTTGCGGTGGGTGATCACCGCGCCCCGGGCCGGGCCGCTGCGACCCGCCGTGTAGATGACGGTCGCCGGCGCGTCCGGATCACGTCCGCTGTGCTCCGGGCGCAGCCCATCGCCACGCTCCAGGATGGCGCGACCACGGATGAGCAGGTCTCCAAACCGCGCCGGACGTCCCCCTTTGCCCCACGCCTGATCGTTGGCGATCTCCTCGGTGGGCGGGTGCAAAAGGACGATCTGCGTGGTCTGCTCGAGCCCCGCCCGGTTTTTACGCAACCGATCCAGGTCGCCCAGGTCTCCCACAAACACCACCTTGGGCTGTAGCTCAAGCAACATCCGCGCCCGGGCCGCGGCCGGGGCGGAGCGACTGATGGGTACGCTCACCCCGCCCGCCATCAGGATCCCGAGGTCCGCCACGAGCCACTCGGGGCAGTTTCGCGCGAAGAGGGCCACCCGATCCCCGGGCTCGACCCCCTGCGATCGCAGGGCGTTCATGAGGCACCGCGCACGATCCAGCCACTCCGCCCAGCTGAGGGTCTGCTCGTTCCCGCCGGACGCGTGATATCGAATCGCCGGCCACCGCCCG
>Ga0180009_10003734_pt1 | contig 17143 bp, 16 predicted proteins | sample OS_PC_MetaG_FD_123537 | JGI IMG/M metagenome (GOLD analysis project Ga0180009, IMG submission 123537) | Groundwater microbial communities from the Aspo Hard Rock Laboratory (HRL) deep subsurface site, Sweden - OS_PC_MetaG | ecosystem: Environmental > Aquatic > Deep subsurface > Groundwater... | reverse complement strand
TCAAGCTCCAAAAGGTCAAGAGTTTGAACTGGCGGGTGAGTATAGTTGGGGTAGCAATTATGCTCATTCGCAATCTGAGAAGAGAGCCTCAGGTGATGAAGAACTCCGCCACTTATTAGACCAACCAGTAGTGGTTCAACTGAGCTACCTGGTACAAGTCTACGGGAAACCCCTAAAGGTTTCTGTCCATCAGAGCGAGGGCTATCTACTTATTTTTTGAATTGCTTATTTCATGTTAGCGTAAGCTATCTTATCCTAAAATCTTATCCTATTTTCTCATATTTGGCATACTACTGACGAAATCTGATAAGGTTGTGTTAATGCAAAATTATTTATATTACAAAATATATTATGTTTTTAGATGTTAAATATGAGGAAGATGGTAAGGCATCCGCGTAATAAATGGAAATATATTTATATGAAAAGACGATTTCCAAGTATGCCTAAACGAGAAAATCCTGAATTTTCAGAGAAAGTGGACATTTGGGGAGATGGAGTTTATGAATTTTTAGATAATGATGGTTATAAAGTAGATAGTATAAAAGTATATTATATGGATTTTCGTGCAAGGGCAGATAGTAAAGGGCGGCCAATGTATAAAGTAAATAGTGGTAAATATGCACACTTATCAAGTTATAATAAAGGATATAATGCTGGTTTCCAAGATGGACAAAAGGGGATAAAAGTAATTCATGGTGAAGATGATAGTGAGTATAATATGGGCTATATTGAGGGATATGGAATAGGATTTACCAAAGGATATAATAAAGCCGCCCGAGAAGCTGAACCGATTATTCTAGGTAAAATAGGAAATATAGAAGTTGAAGATGAGGAAGATTACGAGGAGGAATGAAAATGGGATGGTTCACAAAAAAATCAGAAATAGATTTAGATTCGCAACTGAAAGCATTTGAGTTATATGAGCAGGATATATCACCTGTAAAAGTAGCAAGACAACTTAAAATCCCTTTAAGTGAAGCAAAAGCTTATGAAAAGCAATGGATGGAAGAACAAAAAGAACTACAGGAGAAAGATTTAGAGCTTAAAGTCATTGAAATGTTGGAAGAGAAAAAGATACATCCCAAAAAAATATCGCTTAAGTTGGGCATTCCAGTAGATAAAGTCAAAAAAATCTATCGAGAATACCAAACCTCGATGGCAGATTTTGATGAGTTAACGAAAGATGAGAAGAAAAAGAAGAAAACTGACTATGAGCAACCCTATAGAATAATGAAACTAATCCGTGATACCAAGACTCATAGGAAGTCGAAAGCAGTATATTCTCCTGAAGCATTTGATGAAATACCTGCTTCACATCTCGAGTTCATTTCTTTTGCAGAAGAGTACGGGGATGGGAAGTATACAGTATTGGATAATCGAGGTATAACGGTAAAAAGTATCGCTGTTAGCAACCTTGGGTTTGATGACCCTGCAGACCTGAAAGAAGATGAAGAAGATGAAAATTATCCATCGCCTTATAGTAGGTACCCGTACATGATGCCGGCATATCCCCCGATTCCTGGTCGCGGGAAAGGCAAGAAAAGTAAAAAAGGTGAAGAGTGGATGCCCTCATTCGGTTATGATGGGGAATTTGACCCTGTGGCGCAGATGGCAATAGAAGATAGACAGGAGCAAATGTTGATGACTATGGCAGAAATGTATATTCAGCGAGGGCAACCAGCAAAAGCAGAGCAAGTATTAAAGCGGTTATATAAGTTACAAGAAGGGGAAGAAGAAACAGGAACTGAAGAAGGGAAGAAAGGGTTTACCGATTGGTTGAAAGAAATAGGAGATATAAAAGAAGGTTTTGATACACTTGCTCCTATGTTAGGCTATTCGCATAGTGGTAGTGCTGAGGTAGATAAAGCAAGAGAGTATGGAAATATTATTCGTGAAACGGTTAAAACAGCAGGAGATAGCATTGTTAAACCAATTCTTGACCACATTGAAGGGGAGCAAGAATGGGGAGAAGAGTTGGATAGTTTAGTAGAATCAGATATGAGCCAGTCTAAACAACCGCAACTACCACTGGGTGGTAGTACGAGTGAACATGAGTTTTTAGGAGATATTGGTAAAAATAACTATGAATCTGATACTGAAAATGAAACTAAAACTGATGAGTTTTTAGGTGAAGTCAAAGATGTTGACTTTGAAGAAATGAGAGAAGAGGATGAAGAAACAAGTGAAAAGGAGGAATCAAGTATGGTAAATCCATTGCAAAAATTAAGCTTTGATGAGAAGTTTATGACGAGAAAAGTAATCCCGAGATGGCTATATGCAATGAAAAACGATATTGAACCCGAATTGGTAGTAAATGAAGATTTTGGGAATTTAACATCACCGCTTAATGCGGCATTAGTTGGTAAAAAGCGAATGGTAGAAGCATATAAAGCGGCAAAACAGGGTTATCAGTTTTATCTTGATAAATATACTCCTATTATTGAATCTACTATTCCTCTCTATGATGATAGATATAATTTATTCGTGGAGGAAGGGAGACGAGGTTTGGAAACTAAATGGATACCACCTAAAGGAATGACAATAGATAGCGCGATTAAAATCTTGAAGTTGTATGGTACACTAAAGACATTTTATGACAAACTTTTAACCACTGATGGCCAAGAATGGATGCAAAAATATCAAAACCAAATGGTAAAACGGTTTCAAGAGCATTTTGGACATAAGGAGCAAGGAGACATAATACAACATAAACCAGTGCAAAAAGTTAAAGTTGATAGACGCAAAGTAGCTTCACCATGCCCACATTGCGGTAAAATGTTTAAAAATGTACCAGTCCATATTAGGATGTCACATAAAGAATTAAAGGAAGAATCAGTAAATGAAGAGGAAACAATCACTGAATCCACATAATTGGTTAAGAAAAGTATATCACAAGAAGGATTATATAGTTTGGCGTTGTAATTACTGCGGGGTGGTGGACACGATAGATTCGTTAAATAAATGTGAATATTGTGGGGAGACTCCTATTTGTTCTCCTACTTGTCCAGGAATAATGCAAATATTAAATAATCCATTGGAGGCATACAATGGCGAAACGTAAGAAAGTGGAAACATTCGGGCAGTTGAAAACTGATGTAGAACCAAGTGAAGAAGAAATTGTTGAAGATGAAGGGATAGAAACAGAAGGAGTAGATAAACGAACTATAAAGCTGGTTGGTATTTTCCTAAAAGCGATGCCAGATATTCCTGATAATATTCTAATCCCTATCAACTACGCTATTACATCTGAGTTGATGGAGAGGCATTTGCATGTATCAGGATTAACTGCTGTGTTGGCAAGGCGGTTACAAGTAGTAGAAAAGAGACTAAACATATCACTATCTGATAATGATAAGTTATACTGGGATTTAGAAAAGGTTGAGTAAAGATGAATAATGCATCAGCAGTCGCAAAGACTTTACCAGAACAGAAAATGGCTTTTACTCAGAAAGTAATACCTGCTTCTATAGGTGTGGCAAGTGGTATTATATCTCATGCACTCGCTTACCAGATACAAAAAAGATATTTTCCTAATAAACGCCTTATGCATGGCGGTAACTTTGGTTGGTTTGTAACGATGTTATCACTTTTATCTCCTGAACATCCATTAAAATATGGGTTAGGAGGATGGGGGGTAGGATTTGCGGTACATGACGCTTTACATCACATTATGAATGCTACTAATACAAAGTCAATAACTTTAGGTGAACAGAAAGAAGATAAGTCACGTTGGTATCATCATTATCATGTTGAGCCAGTATTACCGATGGAACAAAAAGAAGCTATCATTCTGCCGTTATTTATAAGAACAGTACATGAAATGAGATATAAACCCGAGCAGATAAAAGCAATAAATAGAATCAAACGGTTAGCTGGTATCAAATCAGGAAGATTAACTATGGATGGAGTAAGAAGATTACAAACATGGATTTTAGGAGCTGGTTCATATGAAGCAGATGAAGGAGCTAAAGCAAAAATGCCACATGGATATGATAGATGGAGAACAGCAGCAAAGTTGATGGATGAGTATGATAACGAACCAACAATGGGATATGACTGCGATTGCTGGGCTGGAATTTTTGCACAGATAATGCAAAGCTATGGATTACCATTTTATATTATATTTGTATCACAAAAAACTGTACCTAACCCAGAAAAGTTAAAAAATCCATTGGCAAGAGTACCAATAACAATACATCCATTGCATCATGTGCTTCCTGGGTTTATGTACCAAGGAAGGTTATGGTTTTGTGAGGGGATACGTTATATTCCTATCTCGCCATTAAACCAAATAGGACATGCATTTAAGAGTTTGAGGCGTGTGGTTGTTGTAGATGGACAATATGGTTCCTACTATGACTATCATGACTGGAAAAAAACGCTATTAAAATCAAAAACAGGAGGAGTATTAAAAGAAAAATATCCTCATGTTGCGAAATATATAAAAGATGGGGGCTCAAAGTGAGTACAAGGAGTGCGTTAATATCCATAGTAGTTAGTATTTGAGGTGATAAACATGCCAAAACCAAAAAAAGTTAAGTGGGTAAAAGTAGTAAAAACTATCTTTGATGGAGTTTCTGAAGTCTTAGAACAGTTTGAAGATGTAGACTTTGAAGAAGTTTTTCAAAACCTCGAAGGTGAAGATAATGGAGAAGGTTTTGGAAAAATGAAAGAGGAATCGAGTATATCAAAAGATGAAGCAAAAGAAATCTTGGGAGTGCGAAGTAGTGCAAATAAAAATACTATTGATAAGCGATATAAATTCTTAGCTAAAATGTGTCACCCTGATAGATTTCAAGAAAAAGCTGATAAAGATATGGCGGATAAAGAAATGAAGAAGTATAATGATGCTTATGCAGTTTTGACTACGAAGGAGTAATTAGTCGTATGGAATGCAAAAGGTATAAGTCAAAGTTATATCCTGCAAACATTGACTTAAGAGATTTAAAAATGTTTTTGGGAAGATGGCAAGATTTAGAAGATATTAGAATAATTAATAAAATACTGAAAGGTGAAGATATTGACTAAAAAAATCCTGATGGCAACTCCAATGTTTGAAGGATATAAATTCGCAACACCATGGTATATGCGCTACCTAGATAGGGAGCTTAGGCATTTTCCAGATATGTATGTCTATTGGATTTGTAATAATTCATCTTCCAACTTTATCAATGGACTTCGTGAATATAGTGAACTTAACGACTTTCGCGCTGAAATAGAAGATATTGGTAGTTTTGAGAATGGATTGGTAGCAGTTACAGAAGCTGATAAAAAAGCATTTGATAAGGCAAAGGAATTGGAAGTTGATTGGTTATATATGGTGGAACAAGACATTCTTCCTACAATGGAAAATGGTAGTCCATTGCAAAAATTTTTAACTCATTTAAATTATAAAAAGGTAGGATTATGTGGTGGAACTTACCATTATAAAAAGTTAGCATCGGTAATAGATAAAGATGCCGTTTATGTAGATGCTCCAGAAGGTAACTTGCCAGATGGTAATATAGATAAATGGCGACAGTTAGTAATGGCACGGGTAAGCAGAATAAATCACCATGCAATGAAACAATTAAAGAAAGGATTAAATTATGTTGATGTTGATGGAATACCTTTCGGTTTTACCTGCATCAAAAAAGCAGTTTTCCAAGAATTTGATATACCAGCAAAAGAAAATTGGGAACCATTTGGAAGTCAAGACCTTGCATTTTGTGAAAGGATTAAGAGTAAGTGGCTTATTCGATTATTAAGAAAGGTTAGAGCATATCATTTATATTTTGACAAAAATACGGGTGAAATAATTGTCTATTAGACATACGGCAAGAGATAGAGTACCCTACCATACGAAAGGACATAAATATAATGGTACACCTTGTCCACTTTGTAGAGAAATCCATAAAAATTTAAGTGGCGATAATAGGTATAATTATAAATCTGAAAAACATATTATTCGGCAATGTAGATGTGATTGTGGAAAGTATGCAATGCCCCAAATGTGGACAAATAATCCCTAAATGGGAGTTTGTTCAACATAGGAATAAGGAGATGAGGAATGGATAATGATATTACAGTTGGAATTATTACACATAAACGAACTGATATTTTAACTAAATCGTGGGCATTACATGAAAAATTTACTCATTATCCTATTTTGGTCGTAGATAACTCATGTAATACAGAAACTCAACAGTGGTTAGAGCAAAATAAACTGAAAAATATGGTTAATTATATCCATGAAGAGAATATAGGTTTTGCTAGTGCAGTTAATTTGTTGTTTAACCTAGTAGAGACTGCGTATATCGTCATCCTAAATCCCGATGTATATGTTGATATGGAATATATAGATAAACTCGTTAAAACGCATTTACGACACGCACACAACAAAATAGGTATTCTTGGTTGTCAACTCAAAGATATGAGGGGAACCATATATCATAATGGTATAGCCAACTGTTTGAGAGAGGATGGATTATATGAGCCAGTGAATATGGGAAATGTCCAGTGGAAAGGTAAACCATACGACTTAGCGGTAGATGGAGTATCGTTTGCTGTAGCGTTAATGGATAGAAACATATTCAAAAAATATCAACTTGACGAATCCTACTCATTAGGATACTATGAAGATGCCGATTTTTGCAACCAAGTTAGGCAAGTAGGCTATACTGTTTGGAGCACACCGAAAGTTTGTCTACAACATGAACTACATGCCTCGTGGGACACTCGCCCAAAGTGGGAAATGATTAGGTTGGCACGAAAAAATCTCAAATACTATAATGAGAAGTGGAAATGTACAGGATTATTAGGTGATTAAGTGCAAGTGATTGCTCTTGTTTCTATGAGGAATGAGGAAGATATAGTTGAGTATACTATTAAACATTTGATAGAGAATGATATTGATATTATCGTTTTGGATGACCAATCTACAGATGGTGGTTATGAAATAGTGGAGGAATACTTAGGTAAAGGAGTTTTGGAACTATTTACAAGGGAAAGTCAATATTTGAACCAGGTTGAAAAGTTCAAAATGTTGCATGAACATGCATTAAAATACTCACCAGAATGGATAATTATCAATGATGTGGATGAGCTTTTATTTACAGATAAAGGAGGTGAGAGCTTAAGGGCGGGAATAGAACGCGTAGATAGGATGGGATATTATGCCATAAATTTCTATGAAGTGAAGTTTGCATTATCAGATATTGACAATATGGAAATAATAAATCCTGTAAAAAGGATGCAATATTTTACTGAAATAAAAAAAAATCCTAATTGGCGGGTTTATAAACTAACATATTATAATAAACCATACCAATCGCATATGGTTTTTGGTACAGATAAGGATTGGTATCCTGAGCGATGGTATTTTAAACACTATCCATATCGGTCACCAGAACAGTATAAAAAAAAATTAATTGATAGAATTAAGCGTTATAAAAAGGATGGCATGGGTGATTACCGCACTCAGTTTAATGAAAATTTTATATATAATCATAACGATATACATAAATGGGTAGAAGGTGACTTTAAGCAAAATTTAGTGAAAAAAAAGGAGGAAAAACGTTTGCCAGGACGAGAACTAACATCTCAAATGGTGAAAGTTTGGTTTACTCGACCAGATTTGCAATATATTTTTCCAAATGTAGATAAGGGAGACCCACTGTCAAGAATAGTTTGTCCAATAGGTAACTTTTTTATTTGGTGGGATAATTATTATAAAGGCGAAAAGGATAAGGATATTTTATTAAAAATTAAAGAGATTGATACATCAATGCTCCCATCTAAGATACAGAAAGAAATACTTGCCGAAGAGAAAGATATATGTATCTTATCAACAATTATCAAACCGGCAAGAGAGATAGCTGAAAGGTTTAATATAAAACATTATCAGAAAGTCGAAGAAGTTAAACATCAAAAAGTAATAGTTGTATGGGGAGTTTTCGATGAGATGATAAAAAGTTTACCTGAACTCAGGAAGTTATTGAAAAGTGGTAGAGCTATCATTTTATATTGGATTGGGACAGATGTTTATAACTTTGTTCATAGTAAACTATCTGGTAATATTTTCAATGATTTTATAAACTTATGTGTTTCTGATAACTTAAAAGATGAACTAAAGGAGAACGGAGTCAAGGCAACCACTTTATTTCCAACTTATATGCAACCACCATCACAAGAAAACATAGGACTACATGATAAGTTTGCAGTTTTGGTTTATAATCCATGGCATAGATTTGCAGATAACAAACTATTTTTCGATGTAGTTAAAGCGTTACCAGAGATAACATTCTATACATATGGAGGTAGTCGTAAAGGTGATTCAAAATATAAAAATGTCATTAATCTAGGATGGGTCAATGAAAAGGAGTTAGATGATTTATATAATAAAATCACTGTATTTTGGCGACCTTATAAGCATGATGGGTTCTCTATTGCAATGTTAGAATGTTTATTACGAGGGAAGCATTGTATCCACAATATAAGTTATCCAAAAGTAAACCAATGTGAGTCACAGGCAGAAGTAATAGGAGTAATTAAATCATTGAAACACAAAAAATTAAATAAAAACGGGATAGAATATTATAGTCAGTTATGTAAAAATTTCTTATTTATGATTGAAAAATCTATAACATTTACTAAAATAGATTTAAATCGGCAGATGATATTTAATACAATACATCCATTTAAGGTATCAAATAGCATTATAGAAGAAATAAAACATAAGCAAACTATTGTGGCAACTCCTTATGTACCATACACATCCTATTGTATGAGTTATCATATGCATCATATCCTTGCACTAAGAAATATAGAAGATGTCAATATACTATTTTTAATAGATTTAAAAGCAGAACACCGTAAAGCTGGAAATAAACGGCGAATACGACTATTAGAAATATTATCTTTTATTCGTGATTATTGTATCCAGAGACGAGCGGATTTATTGTTAATTGAGTGTGATGAGTTTGTACCTAATGATGCTATTCATAGATTGTATTCAATTAGTAATGATAATACTGTATCTGCATTGACCAGCTTATATTCATTTGATAGTAATAGAGTTACTATATGGGATGATAAAAATATTTATATACCGAATCAAGAATTTTTTAGTTCAAGGTATCCTTATTCTGTTAAAGGGGGATGTGGGATTGGCTGTATTTTAGTTCCATTTTCAATACTTAAAACAATACCATTTAGACTTGGTGATGATGAGCGATGGTCATGTGATTGGTTCTTTTGTGCAGATATTCGTAAAAAGAAATATAATATTTGTGTGGATAATACCGTTCTAATACGACATTTATATTCTAAGAAACTATATCAAGACTGCAATTTAGAGCTAATAAAGACATTTCCTATCCCATTTCAAAAAGACAATATGGATGTGGTTATATACGGTTAGAACATCTGATAGTATAACGGACGAAATGAAACAAGTATGGCGTAGTAGACCTGATTTGCAGAAAATTTTCCCAAATGTTGACAAAGGTGAACCAACTGCAATATCAACTAGTATGATTCATTCATTCTTATTATGGTGGGAAACATACCATCTTTTAGAGAGTAGTAAACAATATAAAGAAACGGAAACACCAACTAAAGTAAATGCAAAAACCACAGCATTTACTGTACTCTTTATTTGGCCGGGAATAAGATTAGTTGGATGGAACAGTTATCATGTAGGACGAGGAGTCGAAGCATGTTTTATTAATCATGGATTAGCAAGTATTTCAGCTAATCTTAAAAAACATGGGTATGATACATTCCTTGTAGATTTACGTAAATTACATAGTTGGGATGAGTTTGAAAAGGTTATATCAAATCTTCACTTTGATATTATTTGTATAGGATTCCATTCGGTAGATGAACCATTTGCATTTGAAGCAACAAAACGACTAAAGGTTAAATATCCTAATGTTCCTATTATTGTTGGAGGAAATCATCTAACAATAGTAAACCTGAGGGAATTTGGAAGCGCTGACTGTGTCGTTCATGGTGATGGTGAAGAAATTGTAGTCAAGTTATTAAAAGATTTAGAAAAAGGTAAGTCTTTGCCAAAATTCATATCTGCAAGTGATATTTATGATTTAAATCAGTTACCTGTTATTGATAGAAGTTTATTTGACCAGAAAGTTGAATCTGAAACGTCATTTTTACCACTTATGACTAAGCCAATGTATTCAATTAATCTGGGACGTGGTTGCTGGTTTAAAAGATGTATTTTTTGCCATGAAAGTGGTCGTAACTTACAGTGGCGTGTAAGGTCTCCAGAGAATTGTATTAGCGAAATTAAATCTCTCTTACCTATTGGTAGCTTAATGATACATGACGACATTTTTCCTCCTGCTTATTGGTGTAGAAGTTTTATAAAGTTATGGTACGAAGAAAATGTACCACGTATTCCGTTTTGGTGCCAAATGAGAGCCGATTTTGTATGTCAATATCCTGATTTAATACAAGAATTATCAGAAATAGGTCTTACATGGGTGAGTTTGGGAGTGGAGAGTGCATCACAAAGAATGTTAGATTTCTTGGATAAACGCACTACCGTGGAACAAAACTATAAATCAGTGGAAATTCTGCATGAGAATAATATAAATATTTTTATGAATATGGTATTTGCTATGCCAACTGAAACTAAGAAAGATATAGATGCCAATGTTGATTTTGTTTCCAAAACTCGGCCAGCATGGCTTTCGCTATCGCCATATACTTGTTATCCTGGTTCTAAATTATATAAGTACTGTGAGAAAAATAATCTATTTCTAAATGAACATTACTCTATGATAAGGTATCCTTATGAGCGAAAGATTAGAGGAATTGATTATAAATATGTTTTTTCAAAAATTAAGGAATTACATAGAATGAGAGGTGACCTGAGAACATATAGTCCACGTAATATCAAACGAGAAAATCTTGACGATTTACCACTAGTGAGCGTTATAGTTCTTTCATATAATAGACCTAAATATCTTTTAGAAGCGGTTAAATCTCTTCAGGAGCAAACTAATGGTAGATGGGAAGCAATTATAATAGATGGCTCAGATATTCCAGAAATACATAAAGCACTTAATAAAATTGATGAAGAAAAAAGAGTACGAACATATACTAAAAAATCTTCAAAGTTATCCTTATTATGGAATATGGGCATTGATTTAGCAAAAGGTAAGTATATTTGTATCCTTGATGATGATAATCGTAAAAAACCTGAATTTCTACAAAAGATGTCAGAATATCTTGATAGTAATCAGGATAAAGATGTTGTTATCTGCTTATGGGATATTATTAATCGAAATGGTAACAAGGTTAGAAAAGCTAAAATGGATTCTAATATTCTAAAAATACTATCTAAAGATGATGCGATATTAAAAGATTATTATATAGATAATGGAGGAATGATGTTTAGAAAAAATGTTATAGATAAAGTAGGATGGTTTGATGAACGACTGGATACACAAGAAGATTGGGACTACTTAATTAGATTGTGGTATCAATCGAAGGGTTTTGGACTTATACCCCAATCACTATGCGAATACCGTATCCATGATGTAAATCGGATGAAATGTGTTATAGAATCGAATGCCGTCAAAGATAAAAACCTTATACTTTCCAAAAGACATATAAATCCATACCGTATTAAACTATATGATGAGCATATTAATAAATTGACATCTTCGCAGAAAGATGTTATCATTGGGATTAAAAATGCACTTTGTAGTATTGAATGGGTCAAAGTTGTTAAAAATGACTATGATTTATTAGTTATCCCAGCACCATTTATGGTTGACGCAAATAGAATTAAGGATATGAATCGTCCATTTTTATTTTTGAATATAGAAGACCCTGCCGCTATGCGAACTAATGAGCGATTGGTAAAATTATTATATCCAGATGGCATTGTAACTAATGATGAGAGTACTATTAGTACATATAATTCACTTTTCGGTGATAAAAGAACAATATTTTGGCTGTCGTTGGGAATAGATGACATAGCGTTGAGTGATTTAGTTTACCGAGATATTGAGTATAAACAGAAAGATATTGATATAATTTTCATTGGGTGTATATATAAATCTCGTATTGAAATTGTAAAAAAGATTTATAGTGAATTTAAAGATAAAAAAGTAATGTTTATTGGAGATAATTGGGATAATTATGTACCTTGGTCATTATGTAAACCGACTTTATCAATTTATGATACTATGCAATATCTTATGAAGAGTAAAATTATCATTATTTCGGAAAGACAACGATATGATTGTGGTGGTACCGATTCACAGTTAGAGTCTCAAACTCTACATCGTGGTTATTTTGAATGTGGGAGTGGGGGTGCAGTGGTTATTTACACAAAACAACAAAAAAATTATAGGTTTAGTAATGAAGTAAAGATTGTTTATACAGTTGATGATTTACTAAAGACTGTAAAGTACCTATTAAATAATCCTAATGAAGCTAAGGAAATGGGTAAGATTGCAAAGAATAAATCTTTAAAACATTTTACATATAAGAATAGACTCACAAAAATACTAAATGCATTTCGTTCACCGAGATACGGATATAAAGTATGGTGATAAAATATGTTTAGTGAATTTATCTGGGATAAGGATATATTTCTAAAAACCGATTATCCTATTGCATTGGATTCCCCTAACCATATTGACCCTTATGGAGGCACTCAACAAGATAAGTTTAAGGGAGATATATTTGCACGACAGTTATTAGAGAAATTTCCTAATAGAAGAAAATTATTAGACTTAGGATGTGCAACTGGAACTATTCCTGAAAGTATGCGGTTTGCAGGAATGTTAGCGGTAGGAATTGAAGGTAGTAATATCCCACAGATAAAGAAAATTGAAGCATGGAGTAGGTGTCCTGAAATATTACGAACTTGTGATATTTCGCGTAATTTTGAGGTAACAGATTTAAATGGAAACCACATTAAGTTTGATTGGGTTACTATGTGGGATGTCTTAGAGCATATACATCCTGATAGATTAAATATTTGTTTTAATAATATTCGCAAATTACTAAATCGAGACGGATATGCTATTCTTGATATAGGATTAGGTTTTAATAAATGGCATCAATCATATTTTACTACCGAAAAGTGGGATAAGATATTGAGTAAAAATTTTAGCGTCAATAATGATATTAGAAATCATTTATGGAAATACTGTCGTCCTTCTCCAGAAGAAATGAGGAGAGCAAATATTAAAGAGATTGGACTATATAATGAAAATCATATAAAATATTTAGGAAGAATTTATAGATGGTGTCAAGTATGCGAGATAGTATAAAAATCTTTATCCAATATATAAGTAGTTTCAATTTACCTGAGCCTATTATTGAGATAGGGTCAAGGCAAGAAGTTGGACAAATTGGGTATGCGGATATGAGACCTTTTTTTACTAGTAAGGAATATATAGGGTGTGACCAAAAAGGTAGTATTGGTGTAGATAGGATAGAAGATGCTCATCATTTATCATTTAGTGATAATTATGTTGGGACTTGTCTTTGCCTTGAAACTATAGAGCATATCCTTCATCCTACACAAGTGATGTTAGAAATTCATAGGGTATTGAAAAAAAATGGGATAGTTATTATATCAACTCATATGTTGGCACCTATACATGAGAAAGATGACTATTGGAGATTTACACCTAGATGTATGCATGATATTTTGCTTTGGAGTTTTAGCACAAAAGAAGTTTATATACAAGGTGAACCTTCATTTCCACAAACAGTTCTTGGTATAGCTTCAAAAACATCTATACCTCAAATTAACCTTCAATATTTAAATTCAATGATGCCTTTTTCTTATCCGTTTCCATTTGCTAAATGGGAGGACAAATAATGATACTCATAAACCCATCAGTGAAGTTTCTCGATAATCCATTTGCTCAACCACCATTAGGGATTCTATATATTGCATCAGTATTGCGGGAAAATGGACATCATCTAGAATTAATTGACTTAAATGAGAAGAAGTTTAGTAAATTAAGTAAGATAAATAATGAAATAGTAGGAATTTCAAGTATGACAGCAACATATCCTGAAGCTAAAAAGATATTACGAGTATTAAAGAAAAATGATAATACTGTTATCATAGGTGGTGTGCATCCAAGTATAAGACCGAAGGAATGTCTTAATGATAGATTTGATATTGTAGTACAGGGAGAAGGTGAAAGGGCGATTATAAATATTTTAAAAAATATTAGAGGATATAAGGGATTTATATATCATAACTCATTTATTAGAGAACTCGATACTATACCATTTCCAGCCAGAGATATGATTAATTATAAGAAATATTATCAAGAATTTGAGAATGGTAGAGCAACAACTATAATACCATCGAGGGGATGTCCATACACTTGTGGATTTTGCTGTAAACAGCCATGGGGATATAGAGTAAGGAGGAGAAGTATTGGTAATGTGATTACTGAAATACAAGAATGTATGGCGAAATATGATTATACACGTTTTGTCTTTGAGGATGACACATTTACATTTAATCGTAAATGGACTATAAATCTTTGTAAGGAATTACAAAAATTAGATATTTTGTGGAGGTGTTTAACTCGTACTGATAAGGTTGATAAAGAACTACTTAAGTTTATGTATTATTCTGGGTGTAGGGAAATTGCAGTTGGAATTGAGTCAGGTTCAGACAAAATATTAACAAATATTAATAAAAAGACTACTCGTAAGATAAATATAGAATGTGTAAAAATTGCACATGACGCTAGAATAAAAGTTAAAGCATTTTTAATATTAGGACTTCCAGGTGAAAATAAAAATACATTGAAAGAAACAGAAACTTGGATGGAAGAAGCACAACCTGATTGGTTTGACATTACATTATTTAAACCATATCCTGGATGTGATATAAGGGATAATCCTAATAGATATGATATAAAAATATTACCAATGCCTTATGAAGAAAGTTGGTTTAAAGGGAATATTAAATCATTTGTGGCGACATCGCAATTATCAGCTACTGATTTGGAAAATGCCCGTGCTGAGTTATTAGATAAGTTTCTCCAGATTAGTAATAAAGCAGTAAGACAGTGATATAAGTGCAGGACATTCCTGAGGAGATTGATAGGATTGCAAATACTTTTGGAGGTGTAGTAACGATAGATATAAGTCCCTTTAATCCTATGAAAATATTATATCACCGGGATAAGATTGAAGAAATTTTAAATGGTAATATACCATTACCAGTTTTTCTTACCATAGACCCTTCAAACCGTTGCCAACATAAATGCTTTTTTTGTTTTACTGATACTTATAAAAAAATAAATTGGGTAGATTTGAAACCATTAGTATTTCACCAAATTATCAGTGATTTTATTAAAATAGGAGTAAAGGCATTAGCTTATTGTGGAGGTGGTGAACCATTAATGAATAATGAAATCTTTAATGTTATGAAGCAAGTTAAGGAAGCGAATATTGAACAAGGATTAATTACTAATGGAGGATTACTCACAAATAAAAAATGTAATATAATATTAGATACCTGTAAATTTATTAGGATAAGTATAGATGCATATACAGATACAGTTCATAGACAAATGCATGGGTCGAAAGATTTCCATAATATAATTGAACAAATAGAGTATATGGTAGAAAATAAAGGTAAAAAAAAGTTACCGGAAATAAATGTATCCTACATGCTATGTCCTATGAACTTTAAATCTATTGTACCAGCAGTAATATTCTATAAAGCATTAGGTATTGATTCACTAATATTTAAGTATATTTATACCACATATAATGGTATTCAAGCCGGTTACAATAGTGATGATTTTATTAAAGATAACTATAAGGAAATTTGCCATCTTTTTGAGAAAGTAGAATCATATCAAGACAGTGAATTTAAAATTAACTATAGACATCCTTGGACATTTATAACCGATACTATATCACATTTGTCAAAATTATATAATAGATGTAGAGTACAATCACTTGCTATGGCAGGCATCGCGGCTACAGGCGATTTATATCTATGCTGTGACCGTAGAGGCGAAACGATATTGGGAAATATCCCAAAAGATGGTAGCTTTTTAGATTTATGGGGAAGTGAAAAACATGAAAGGATATTTAATAATATCAATTTAAATGAATGTCCACAACGATGTAAAGCAACTGAACATAACATTATAATTGAGAAAGGATTTATCGAAAATAAATTTGATTGGAATATGATATAGGTAGTATGAAATGGCATAAATGTGGTAATTAAAAGGTTTAATCAATAAAAGTATAGAAACTTCGCGTGATGCTAATAATGAGAAAATGATGTCTCAGCTACGAAGTCTTGGATATATGTAAATGTTTAAATAATTGTAACACATTACACATATACAATTAATAGGAGGATTGAAATGGTAGAAAGAAAAATAACTGAAGAAATGTTAATAGCGTGGAAAACATTCCCCGACCTACAACATTTTTTCCCGAGTGTAGACAAGGATGATGCATCGAGTATAGGAGAATGCATGATACCCGACTATTTCTTTTGGTGGGATAATCATTTCCCGAAGGATACAGAAAAGCAACTAATACTAAAAGGAATGTCACCAGTACTAATAGTTGAACCTGTAAAACCAGAAGGAATGTTTATACCCTCAGGTACAATGACTACTGAAGGAGTAGACCTAGGAGATTTGGTGCAAACTATTTACGAAACTAAACCAGAAGAACCAGTAAAAGTGAAACCAAAAAAGGAATTAGATTTCCGTGGTTTAATGAAGTTAACGAAACGACAACTAATAAGTCGTGCGTATGATAATAAAGTTAAAATCAAGGAATCATGGGACAAAACTCGTATAGTCAATACAATTTTAAAAAAACAAAAATAAGTTGTCCATTATGCATTATTGTGATGACTTCGTAATATGCGATTGCTTGAGTTGTAATGTACCCATGGTGGTATTTCGGTATCATACATCAAGTATTGATAGAAACCTCGTTCAGGACGCAGTGAACAAGTGCTATGAGGTATTTGGGCGTGAGGTATCATTTAGAAATAGTAATAGAAATATTATCAGATTTATGGGGAGGCGAGTAAATACTAAACTACCATAAAATAAAAAAGGTATTAAAGGAGGTGAGGTGGATGTTTGCAGATTGTAAAATT
>Ga0180009_10003733_pt1 | contig 17148 bp, 17 predicted proteins | sample OS_PC_MetaG_FD_123537 | JGI IMG/M metagenome (GOLD analysis project Ga0180009, IMG submission 123537) | Groundwater microbial communities from the Aspo Hard Rock Laboratory (HRL) deep subsurface site, Sweden - OS_PC_MetaG | ecosystem: Environmental > Aquatic > Deep subsurface > Groundwater... | reverse complement strand
GTGTTGCTGGGCCTGAGACACCAGCTCTTCCTCGCTATCCGCACGTACAATGTATCCACAGGGGCACTGGATGACCTTGTCCACATCACACCTCCTTGCCAACTCTTCACACCTAGTATATAATAAACGCGTCTGATTGGAGTAACCTTGGAGAGGGGTTGGTGAAACTTTGGAGTCTACAAGGTTACGAATTTACCTCACGGGCGCGGTCTGCATCGAAGTTGGCGGCAGACCGGTTGGTGAGAGCCAGTTTGGCGGTAGGCAGGGTCGCCTCGTTTTCGCTCACCTTGTCTGTGAGCGAAAGCGACCTGTGACTCGCCATGAACTGGCTGAGATCGTATGGCTAGGCACGCTGCCACCGGCGTGGGAAGTGGCCCTAAGCGCCTTGGTGAGCAAACTACGCTACCTGTTCCGCAGTACTGGGCTTCCACCCCAGGCTGCGTCTATCTCAGGTTACTTCGGACGCTACCAGATGCATCTACCCGCTGATACCTGGGTGGACATAGAGGCTGCGACACAAGCCATCGATGAGGCAGAAGGTGCCCTTCGTGCCGGCGCATTGCAACGCGCCTGGGGTCCAGCAAATGTTGCTGTTACCATCGCCCGACGGCCTTTCCTTTCAGGAGAAGAAGGGGTGTGGGTTGAGTCCCAGCGCACGAAACTCGAGCAATTGCTGGTGCGCGGGCTGGACTGTCTCTCGGAAATCAGCCTTAGCAATCGCGAGGGTAGTCTAGCCGTTCAATACGCGAGCGAAGCTGTGGGCCTAGAGCCCTTTCGGGAAACAGGTTATCAGCGCCTTATGCGCGCCCATGCTACGCAGGGCAACCGGGCAGAGGCGCTACGGGCCTACGAGCGATGTAGAAAACTGCTGGCGGAGGAACTGGGCACTGACCCATCGCCCGAAACGGAAGCCCTTTACCTTCACCTTCTTCGCTTACCGTCGCCTGCTCGCGATAAAGAGCATCTGTATCTGTAATATATCTGTAATGTATCTGTAATATATCTACCCTTGGCTGTAATATATAAGTGATAAAATAAAGATATGCTAGAAGGTAGATGCCCTAAGTGCAGTTATCGATGTTATGGATGGGTATTACGATTCCCTCGCAATCAGTCATGCCCGAAATGTGGCGCTGCACTTGATATTTACGAGGAAGGCAAACATGTCTCGGAAGGGTATTCACCTTTTACCGCCGATAAATATGTCATTGATCTTCCCACTAATGCTCAGCCCCCTCAAGATAAAGTGAGAAAAGGTAAAGAGCAAGAACGGCACTAGCGTTCTTAAGTTCGTTCGGCGTTCCCCTATGCTCCATGCATTTTTAAACGACATCGCGTCTCCCCGAATATATTTCGAGTTTGAACGCGAATGGGGGTTTGGGTGGTTTGCAAGTAAATCGTAAATATTCGATACTAATATCGTGATAAAACCGTATGAACGTTTAAGCAAGGTATATGATCTTGGCTGGGGCGAGTTTTCGAAGCAGTACACAGATCTAATTAACGAGCTATTCTCTGAGCGCGGCATTACTCGAGCCATGATTCTAGATATTGCTTGCGGCACGGGTACGCTGGCAATTGAACTCGCAAAATATGGTCATGTCGTTCATGGTATAGATTCTTCACCTGAAATGATTCGTATAGCGAAATCGAAATCGATTGTATTATCTAATTTATTCTTCAATGTTCAAGATATGATCCGATTTAATGTCGGCGAAAAGTTTGACCTGGTTACTTGTACCTTTGATTCTATCAACTACATACGTAAATTGAATGATTTGCGAGAGATGCTCCTTGGCGTTGCCTCTGTACTGCTTGAAGGGGGACTCTTTATCTTCGATTCAAATACGAAAGAACTATATCTAAGTCATTCCGGTGAGCCGCACAAAAGAAAGCTAAATGGCCAATCGTTCATTCAACATTGCAGCTATGATTCGACTCGTAATGTAGCAACTACAGTGTTTTCTTTTTCAGACGGAACATATGAGATTCATAAGCAACGCCCCTATGATTATGATGAATTAGATCCTTTGCTAAAGCATGCGGGTTTTCATGTAGTACATTTATTTTCCTGGTTCGAGAAGATGCCATATTCATCAAACACACCAAAGCTATTTTGTGTAGCTGAGAAACGTACACAAACTAAGGTTTCACGCTAACCTATACCTTCTCCATTTTTAAACGACATCACGTCTCTGTGAATATATTCTTCGTTTACATGCGGTTAGGGGCTTGGTTAGTTTTAATATTAGCTTCATTGCACTTATAGACAAAACACATTCTGCATCGCGGAATTACACAACTTGGCTTGAGATTCGATGACTCCAGTTGCAAGCTCCGCGTATAATCCATGTTATACGCAGGCGACAGAATGGACTAATGTTCAATTATTCCCTTCAGGGGGCTTTTGGGGGCAACGCTAGCAAAATGCCGGCCTTCAATATGGCGAGCAAACGAAAAGGGCTGGCGTTTGCCAGCCCTTTTTGCTGCACCCCTCGTATTGAGCTCAGGGGACCGTTATCGAGTCACTTTTCTCGACGTTCGCTGCTGGATCATAGGTCCAACCACTCAGCTCTACGGTATCCACTGTGAAGGTGAACGTTGTCCCACTCGCCGCCCTTTTTACCTTGTCCGATTCCAGTGTTACCTGGCCATTGACATCAGTCACCCCTGAATCGCTGTCAGTCGTCGCGCCGCTCCAATGGCCGGACACTATTACACCTTCAACCGGGCTGCCATTGCTATCAACAATGGTTACAGTTGCCAGGGCACTTGTGTTTATACCAGCCGTCTTAAGGCCCACATTGATACTGGCAACATGCATCGTCGCTGCCGCTGTATGTTCGCTTACGGTGACCGTAAGGGTGTCTGAAACTGGACCATTGCCGGCGGCGTCATCTACGGTAAGAGTGACAGTATAGGTACCAGCTATGGTATATACGTGAGATGCAGTCACACCCGCGGCATCTACTTGAATGCCGTCACTGGCATCAAAGTCCCAACTGTAACTGGTAATGCCAATGTTATCGTATGACCCGGAGCCGTCAAAGTACACGGTTTCGCTGACTAGCACCGATTGGTCTAGACCTGCCTCAGCTATTGGGGCATCGTTGTCGGTCACCGTTATACTGTAGCTTCCAGCCGTCGGATCCCTGGCAGGATTACCGGCTGCGTCCTGTGCCGTTATGTAGTAGGTTATAGTGCCCACCTTATTGGAAGCCACTGGTACTTCGGCACTCCAAACATTGGTAGCACCCTTGGTCATGGCAACAGTCGTCTCGGCGCCACCAATGGGTGTGTAGTGGACTGTGGCACTAACAACACCGACATCGTCAGTTATGGTGGCTGATATGGTCACTGGCTCGCCCGTGGTGCCTGAGGTATTCCCGGGAGCCCCTGATATTGTCGGTGGTGTGGTATCCGGTGCTGTGGCTGTGGTAAAGCTCCACGAATAGGCTGAGGCCAGTGGATTACCAGCAGCATCGGTAATAGCCGTGCTTAGGGTAGCAGTATAGGTAGTGCTGTATGCCAGGTTAGCGCTGGGGGTGAAGGTAGCGGTATAGGTGCCGCTATCATAGGAGACACTACCTGATACACCAGCCAGAGTAAAGCTACTGGTGGTGATAGTTGCCGCATCCATTGCCTCATTAAAGGTGGCCGTTATCACTGTGTCCACAGCCACATCGGTGGCATCAGCCACAGGTGAGGTACTAACTACAGTAGGTGGTGTGGTATTCGGTGCCGTCCCTACGGCTTGGGCAGCATCAACCAACCCGTAACCATACTTGGGATCTAGTCCCGTATCGCCCAGATCATCAGCAGTGTCAACCAGCTTCTGACGCACCACATCGTTGCCGGTGATTCCGGCAGCTATAACCAAAGCTGCCGTGCCAGCTACATGGGGCGAAGCCATGGAAGTGCCACTCTTCCCGCCGTAGCCACCACCAGGTAGAGTGGAGTTTATGTTTACTCCAGGGGCTGACAGCTCTACATCGGGCCCAGTGCTGGACCAGCTTGCCCGGTTATCGCTTGTATCAGTTGCTGCCACCGCAATAACAGAATCCCACCTTGCTGGATAGATGACATTATCAAAGAAGCCTGGCGGGTTGCCACTGTTGCCAGCAGCGGCTACATGAAGCACACCGGCTGCATAGGCATTGTCAAAGGCTGCTTTGACCATCGTTCCAGGGTCACCAGAGCTGCCATAACTGTTATTAGTGACCTGAATTCCGTTGTCCACGGCCCACTCGATAGCAGCAATCACATCACTGTACAATCCCGTGCCACCCTCCAGAACTTTAAGAGCATAGATACTGGCCTCAGGGGCTACACCTACCACGCCAACATCGTTATCCTCAGCAGCAATGGTGCCGGCAACATGGGTGCCGTGACCATCGTTATCCATAGGGACAGTGTTATCATTGACGAAGTCATAGCCACCAGCGTAATTGGCGTCCAGGTCAGGATGGGTGTAGTCAATTCCGCTATCTATAATGGCTACCTTTACTCCTGTCCCTTTGTTGCCACCGTCGTGAACTGTGCCAGCACCGATGCGCTTCACACCCCACGTGTTGTCCAGCTCGGCGTCAATAGCGTAAACAGTGATGTCAGGCTCAATGCTAGTCACCCTTGGGTTCCTCAAGAGCCCCTGAATGGCCGCCTCAGGAACCGACGTAGCGATAGCCGGAACTAGGTGGTAGGTATACTTAATATCGCCACCCGCCCCACGAACAATTCCCTCTTCATCTGGACCTGGCTGCCGGTCAAAGCCGATTAGAACCTTGACCATTTCTGGTGGCTGCGCCGCTACCGTCGCTGGCCCAACTAGGCTAACCATGAGAGCGAGAGTAACAGCAGCTATGAGAAGCAATTTCTTGTTCATGATTCACCCCCCCCTTATATACCCTTATGAATAATTTTAATCGCTCTTGGTTACAATGTCAATGCCCAAAGTTTATCAAACATTGCGCCCTATTGTCTAATGAGGTAACAAAACAAGCTTTAGTTGCCTCAATTGAACATTCTGGACGTTTGTTGCGTGTCTCGAGTTCTGAGGGTCGTCATTTAGGTTTTCCCTATGTCAATCTGTCTCCGCTGGCTTCACAACTAGTCGTTCTCATCAGCTTCAGCCTCATCGTCATCTTCCTCCCCATCTTCATGGTCTTCTTCTGCCTCGTATTCTTCTACTTTTTCACTCTCTTCTTCTAGCTCCACATCCACGGAGACCTTGATGGCTCTGAAGAGACCATCTTCGCGATATGAACCGACAACCTCAATTTCTTCACCTACCAGTGACTCCAGGTCAGACAAGCTAAGCGGCTGTTCATCTTCACCTTCGATTTGTGCGACGCTTATGTCGATGGTAACTCTAGTCCCGGCAACCTCGACGACAATGGTCCTCTCGCTTCGATCTATCCCAACTAGTACACCGTCAATTTCAACTTTTTCCTTCCTTTCCTCTTCGACTTCCTCATCCTCTTCATCCTCGGTTTCCATTTTGATAATGGTAAACACACCATTCTTAATGATACCTTCAAGCTCTATCCGACTTCCTTCTTGTGGAGGTCTAATGTTTGAGGGCACATTAATGGCAATGCCGCTAATGTACCAAACCGCTCTGTCTGGGCTAGTACCACTAAAGACGCCCTTAATCTTGACCTCTTCCTCCTTCGCCTCCTCATGTTCAATCTCACTAATGAATGTCTGGCCACTCTGGATCATGCCTTCAATCTCAACCCGGCTGCCTATGGGCGGAATCCCCAGGGCTGAGTTTATGTTTCTGATGAGTATTCCCCCTATGTTCCAGGTACCATCTTCGACACTTAGTAAGGTCCCTTCGAGCTCAAAATGAGCTGCCTCTAGTTTCTCGTCCAGGACCGAAGGGGCACTGCCGAGAAAGGCCGGATTACCGTAAGCCACCTTAGCTATCAGATTACCGCGCTGTGCGGCATCAATAGCCTGTTTGATCGGCGGTCGATTAGACTCAGATACTGCAGCTAAAAGCTCTCCTAATGTGCCCTGCTCCTTGAGGGTGAGCCCCGAAAGCTGGCTCAGTAGAGCCTTGGTATCCTCAGGCAGTGTCTTGTCCAGTTCCTCAATAGCAGCATTAAGCTGAGTCGCTATGGCTTCCAAGGCAGAGGTACTTACGTCTCGTCCAAGACTTGATTGGACGATTACTTCGTCGAGGCGGCGCTGCGCCAGCCTTAAGTGTAAACTTGCCCTGGCCTCCGGACTCCGCGTGAGAGCAAGCTGGAGCTTTTCTACGCCAATTTTTATCGGGTATAGCGTGTCATCAGGCAGGCTCCCTTGAGACGCGTAGACGGTGGTGCCGCCAGCAATAACAAGTGCTAGTATAACAATGATACGGATGAGGGCAAAACTCGGCCTTAGCACTGGTGGTTTCAGCCAGCCCGGTATACCTGACCTCGTGTGTGCAGGGTGGGCTACTGGTGGTTGCATTGCCTCAAGCAGGCGGGCTTTCGCCCGCTGCTTGAAATCGACAGCTGGAATTGCTTTCTCCGGCTGAATATTGGTAGCAATGTCGAGTAGCGTCCGCAGATCGTCAGCAAGCTCGGGATAACGAGCCAAGCACTCTTCCAGCGTGGACTTTCCGGCTTGGATCTCATCTATACAGTTGGTAAGTATATCTTCTTTCTTCATAGCACTTATGTACTCCGTATCAGCATGCGCCTCAGGTCAATAAGGGCTCTGTACTGTACCACCCTGACCGCTCCCTCACTCTTGTTCAATAGTTTGGCAATTTCCCCATAGCTGAATCCGTCAATAAAGCGCATTAGAATAACCCTTTGTTTATCACCTTTGAGTTTAAAGAGAGCTTTTCTAATCTCCCTCTTGTCCAGGCTGGCTTCAGCCATTGCCTCCGGGCTTGCTTCAAAACTGTCATCAGAGACTTCTATTTCCTCTAGGGGAACGAACTTTTTTCTAGCTTTGTAGTAATCGGCGATTAGATTCCGGGCAATGGCAATGAGCCAGGCCACAAAGGGCGCTCCCGTCTTCTTGTATTTACTGATTGCTTTCCAGGCTTTAAGGAAAACTTCCTGAGTAATGTCCTCGGCATCAGCTTGACTAGGTAGTCGATAATAGATATGGTTATAAACCCGATCTATGTGCATATCATACAGACTGGCAAAGGCGGCACTATCACGCCTGACTGCTCGTTGCACCAATAAATCCTCCGACTCCGGTGATTGCATCAACAACTTGTGCAGGTTTCCTTAAGGTAAAATTTAATAAACCAAACTTCGACTGCTTCATACTATGATAATTAAACTACTCCTGACAAATAAACATGGGGTGAGGTATCAATGAAGCTGACCAGTAGCTCGTTAATATCTCACCCCCCGTTATAACCCAAAAGGCTAGTCTTCATCTAAATCATCGTGATCATTATCTTCGTCATCATCTTCATCTTCGTGGTTTTCATCCTCCTCCTCGTTCTCATCATCCTCTACCTCTATTTCCAGAGCTACCAGTGACCCATCAGGCTGGACCGCTATCTCAACCTCGGCAATCGCGCCGACAGTTAACACTCCCTCAACCTCAGTGTCACCGTTTATGATTATTTCCTGAGTATGATTAGTGATAGTGAGTGTGCTGGTACCGTCTGGGTTAAGGACCAGGCTCTCAATGGTTCCTTCCAGCTCAAAGTCCTCGTCAGCATCCTCATCTGTATCGCTCTCTTGATCACCTTCGCGATCCTCTACCTCTACTTCCAGGGCGATCAGGGAGCCATCGATCTCCTCGTACTCAATCTCCACAATGGCACCGAGTGCAAGTACACCTTCGATCTCGGTGTCTTTAGTGGTGATAAAAGTCTGACCAGCGACGGTTATGCTGGTATCAGTCAAATCCTCGATAGCTCCTTCGAGTTCAATCTCCTCGCCATCTTCAATGTCTTCTTCATTCTCCTCTACCTCTATCTCGACGGCCAGTAATGAGCCATCGTCTTGAACCTCGTACTCAACCTCAACAAGGGCACCGACAGCCAGCGTGCTCTCGATTTCCGTATTCTCGTCAATGAGAACCTCTTGGCCATCAATGACTATGCTCGTGATATCGCCGGTGTTGTCGTCTGTAGCTATACTTTGAATAGTTCCCTTCAGTTCAATGTCCCCATCGTCATCAAGATTGGCTTCATTATCGCTTTCTTCTACCTCTATTTCGAGAGCCAGCAGTGAGCCATCGTCCTGTACAATAAACTTGGCCTCGATAACGGTGCCTTCTGCTAACATACCAGCAATCTCAGTATCACTATCAATAACGATTTCTTGACCATCGACGACTATGGTGATACCGTCTGGATTTAGATTGAGCCCCTCGATAGCTCCTTCGAGGGCTAGGGCCTGACCTGTACAGCCGCTAATTGGTACTACTAGACAAGCAGCTAGTATCAGGATCCCCAGTAGTCGTACCCTCTTTAACATGTTCCTCATGATGTTCCTCCTTCACCATATTCTATAGTACTAAACTGGAAAATCGAGTTTTTGTTACAAGTTATTCTCGCGACCGTTCTATGCCCGTCGCTTTTCAAAAGCAGTTATTCAAATATTGCTGGACTACTAGCCTGTTTGCAGTGAGCCATTCCTTGCCAAATCTCCCGAACGTTCCCACTTATTGCCTCTGGCATCTACTTCAGTTACTAAACTCTTTCCGCTGCTGGCTGGGGAGAGAGGAAAATCTAGCTAGGTTTTCGAATATAACAAAAGCCCCATCTGTCTCATGACGGAGCTCTTGCTTCAATCATTGCGTATAAGTAGTGTTACACGCAGGGTTCTCTTGAAAACCAAATGTTTCTTTGTTTTGTCGACGTGTTCGCTAGACTATTTTTCTGGCTATGAACTAGATCGAAGTACGAGAGTGATCTGGGAAGAGTAAGTACTCCCTCTATTTTCCACATATTTCCAATTAAAATGTCTTCGTCTGATACCTGTAGAATTGATAACAGTAAAGGAGCTTTTTCTTGTCAAATCTACTTCTCCAATATTTTCAGGGTGATATTTGAGCATCCAATTTTAAGTAGGTACTAAGGTTCTGCCACCCATAAGCTATTTCCTCATAATCACTATTACCGATTCTTATCAGTCTTGAAGAAATTTCCTTGCCACCCATTTTTTCAAAAAACTTTCGGTACGGATTACGAGCCAAAACCCATAAAATCATGGACGGCATATTCAATCGTATCAACTCCTTTATTGCGTGACGAAAAAGCATAGTTCCCACGCCTTTACCCTGATAATCTTTGATGATGTACATAGAGTACAATTCTCCTTGGAATTATGGGTTGTCGTCCCTCTCAGGCCCGCCAGCGACAAATCCGATTACCTTACCCTGCTCATCTTCCGCAAGATAGACGAATATTGGTTCATCGGTTTTTGCGAGAAAATGTAACCAAGACTTGTATTGCTTTTGGCAAGTTAAATTATCCAGAAATTCCGCACTAATGATTCCCCGATAGGTTGTTTGCCAGCTACTGACATGCACCTCAGCAATACTCGCAGCATCGGCGACACTTACCCTTCTTATAGTTATAGCTCTCATACCAAACTTAAATTACACTATGGTGTTTAATAAGCAATTATGAGCGGTCAGGGGTTCAAATCCCCGGCCCCCTTTTTGTCTTTTTGATTCCCTAAACACAGCATCAATAGGGAACCCTAATACATCAAAAGCTACTCAGCGGTAGCGTCGCTCTAACCCGGAGATATACTTTATCCCAACCTTGTCGGCATTGTGGCCCAGCCACTCGCTGAGGAGTGTTTGCGCCGTTGAGTGGCTTTCAGAAACGAGGAGATTAGACATCAACCCCTCGATTTCATCCTTGGTTATCACCACATCTTTGACTGCGTAGCCAATCAACCTGGCAAGGAGAAGCGCCAGTCCAGGTCTGACACGAACGATTTTAGCTCTGCTACCTATCTTGTTGGCAATGAGTCGGACAAGCTCGTCAAATGTGAAGATCTCCGGACTGACAGCATCCATAATTATGTTGTCATCTTTATGCCCTGCCGTGACGGCTATCTCGGCCACATCCTCCACAAAGACAGGCTGAATTCGGTAGTCCCCCCAGCCAAAGACGGCAAATATCGGGAACCTTCTGAGGAGCCAGGCGATGTTGTTAATGAGAATACCCTCTGTCCCAAAGATTACGGTCGGCCGGATTATAGCGTAGGACAGCTTGGAATGGGTGATAGCCTTCTCCACGAGTGCTTTCCCTCTGAAGTACGGAAAAGGTGACTGTTCAGAAGGATTCGTGATACTTATGTGTACCATCCTGCGGACACCGGCTGCCTCAGCAGCTTTGATAAGCGTTTTCGTGTTCTCAATGGCCTTATCAAACGTGACCTGTCCGTGAGAAAAGCGAACCCAGTAGGTGTTGTAGAGGGTGGTCGTTCCTTCCAGACTTTTCGTCAACTGGTTCGGATTATTAAAGTTGAATGGGTAAATGCTCACCTGGTAGCCGAACGGGTTTTCACGATTGGGGCGTCCGATGAGAGTTCTGACTCTCTTCCCCGAAGAAAGAAGCCGCTGTGTTATGTATTTGCCAGTGTAGCTGAAAGCTCCTGTCACCACGCTCAATTCGGCAGTTTCCATAGGCTTCACCTCTAGTTTATATCAATCTTGAATACCTTCTGCTCGCTAACTGGCCCTGTCGTCCCATGCTGGTAGGTAAGGGCTATCTCGGTCTTGCCCGCCTCCAGTGCCTTGAAGTGGAAATACCGGATCCCGTCAACGGGTTGCAGTTTATCTTTCGCAACGAATGGACTTTCCACCAGAGCGAGCATCTTTTCGTCGTGAGTTTCGTACCAGTTGGTGCCAAGCCTGGGGTTAGAATACAAAGCAATAGCAAACTCCCCACCAACGCTGGTGCTTATCGTTTCCCCTGCATCGGTGTAGCTATCTATCTCTTCAATAGTGAGACCTATCGGCACGTGGAACTCCCAGGGGCCTTCCCAGTCACCAAGTTTGGTGATGATAAAGGTTAGCTCCTTGGTGCCCTTTGGTACCGGGTCCAGGTGTTTCCAGCTATGCCTTACTCCCTCGTCATAGAAACGAATTCCTGATGGTTCAACCTTCTTCACCGGGCCACCGTCCAGGCTATACTCAGCAAAAGCATGAAGCGCCATCATTGAAGGTGGCGGGAGTTCAGGACCCTGGGGTAAGTTGTAACCCGGTGGCGTATTAAACGCCCAGAACATAGCTTCCAAGTCACTCAACGCCACCTTCTCCAGGGTGATGGTAATATTGTTTACCGTTTGCGACTGGTTTACCCGAATCTCTTTTTCAATGACCCCTTCGGCGGGCAGTATGAGCAACTGACGACTTCCCGACAGACTCAGTGACATTGAGTTGTCTCCCAACCGAACATGCCCGAGCTTGATGTAGTAATAACCATATGGAATCTGCTGCCCTTGTTCATCGTTCTGGTCCCAGACTAGGGTATATGTTGCTACTTCGCCCGGCTCTAAAGACCTGCTTCCCGTCCCGGCGGTAAACGAGCGGACTGGCTCGTCATAAGGACTAGGGCGCATTATTTCTATTTGTGGTGGGAATGGCTCTAACTGGAATGGCTCTGACCTGACATTCTTGAATGACAGCTCGATTACGATGTCTTCGCCGGGTAAAAAGGAGGGCTTGTCCATACTGGCGTCTGCTTCTATAAATATCTCAGGGCCAGGGGCAGGTGCCGGTGCAAGCGTTGGTGCTGGAGCCGGAGTTTTAGCACAAGAACCAGCCGCCAGTAACAATAATAGTATTAATACTATTATCAGTCTCTTCATTGGGGTTCTTCCTCTTACTGGTAAGTTAATTGCATGGCATAAACAATGGAGCTTATCATGCTGACCCACACATAGACAACGGAGTCTCCATGTATAACAGGGTTGTACAAAACCTTCCCTGGCTTTGTTGATGTGAGTTGTATTTCCTGCTGTGTCTTCAGGTCATAAAGATAGATATCTGTTTGCCCCTGCCGGCCATTTATAACAGTATCGCCGCTGGTGTTACCCTTACTGACCCTGGCATCTGCACAGACAATGCTGTTTCCATATATGGAAGGGTGGAAAGCCGCGTAGCTGCTGTGTGACACCTGTGTCTCTTGACTTGTTTCCACATTATAAACAAAGACATCGGCCCTGATGTAGACCTCCTGCCGGAGCCAGACGATATTATTGCCGCTGATATCCGGGTAGTGGTCATTGCCGGGGTTTGTCGTAACACGTTTCTCCTGGTTAGTGGTCAGGTCATAGACGTATATCTCGTTGTTGTATTCCGGCTCATTTTCGGCGTGGATTTTTACCTCCGGGTCGGCGTGGCGGTTGTCCGTCCAGACCACAAGGTTGCCGTTGACTGCCAGGTCCATTCCCTCAGCGGAAGTAACCGGAGTCAGCCTCCTCTCTTCGCCGGTGTTAAGGTCGTAGGCATAGACGTCATAGCGTCTCGGGTTGTGGTACCCTTCCTCGTAACGGTTATCCAGCCAGACGACGGTATCACCGTAGATTCTGGGGTATACTTGGGCATGCTCCTCAGTGGTGAGCTGCTGCACCTCGCCAGTCTTGAGGTCAAGGAGGAAAACGTCCCAGTTGGGGAGCGGTGCGCGATTCAGCGAACGCTGCTGCTCGGCCTCATCCCGGTCGACCGAGGCCCAGACAACCCTGTTGCCGTGAATAGCCGGTGCGTCGTATGCTATCCGGTCAACTGGAAGCTCAACAACCTGCCCCTTCTCGCGTGAGCGCAGGTTGTAAGTAACAATATACTGCTTGACTATCTCCCCTCGCTGTCGTTCAATCTCCAGGCCGACCATGACATCCCCCCAGATAGCTTCTTGAGAATATGTCCAGTTCTCACTAATCTCCCAACTTTCGACGGCCAGTTCTTTTCCCTCTTCTACGGTCAGAAATGGCCCCTCTTCATCTTCTGATACCGCTACGGTCAGCTCTGGCTGTTCCTTTTCCGCTTCGGGTGCTGGAGCCGGCGTAGGAGCGGGAGCCGGCGCGGGTGTAGGCATTGGCGCCGGTGGAGCGCAAGAAACAGACACCAGTAGCAAAAGTACTACTATCAATCCTACTATCAGCTTTTTCATCTCCTTCTCGACCTCCTCCCCATATGAAGCGAGCGCTTCCTAGCTGGGTGGCGTCTTGGATGGATATGGCGCATCTGGGAAGAGCAGCTCCAGGTACTCCTCACCCTTTGGTGTAATATGCTTGGCCAGAATCGTTGTCAAGTTGACCAACCGAGTCAATTCTTCCTTCGAAGTGTCACTGGCATCATATTCCCAGGTAATATGGTAGGTCTCACTTTCACCCGGCTCAAGATAAACTGGGCCCGGAGTAGAGGGCTCAACTTCTATCCTTAGCGACCTAGCCTCCTCATTAGTTGCCATGGTAGAAAGTGTCATCCGCACATTGCTAGCTACCTCCGCCCCGATGTTGGTAATAGTGATGCGAGAGCTTATCTGCTGGTGCGCCAGGTCATCACCGCCAATGCTGAAGGTGACATTACGGCTGAAGGTCAACTCTTTCGGGGAGCCATCCACCAGTCGCCACCCAGGCAGCAGTTCTCCGGATGCTGTCTCCGGCGGTTCAATGGTGATCGGCTCGTTAAAGTCATAATACTTCACCATTGCACTTGAGGTGCCCTCTAGCGGAACCTGCATATCCTGTTTCACCTGCCGAATCAAGTAGTCGTCCTTGCCTATCCAGAGCTCAACCTCTGTTTTCATGTCGCGCAGCTGTTCTAATCCCTTCAGCATTTCCTCGTATCTCAGGTGTGTAGGATCTAGCCCGGCTTTCTGCTCTTCTATCATTCGTTCCATATCAACCCTCCCCCGGTAATGGAGACAATCTATGCCTTCAATCTTCTCGTCAGGTAAGTTCTCCAAGTCGGTGAGTGAGCCAAGGAGTTCCAGGGTATCCTCTTTATTGAGAATGGAGCTAGATGATACAGCAATGCTTGTTTTTCGTGATGGGTCACTATCCCGAACATATTGTTTATCGCCAATGATGATGAACTCAAGCCAATCGCCATTTGTAGTTGTCTTCGCGTGGTAGCGGTCGGGAGCAACAAACTCCGTCTCGAAGGTAACTTCTGAAGTCTTTCCTTCAATGTTGCTGGTAATTGAACTAAATGTGCGGTATGTCTGTAGCTCCACTGTTGCTGCGTACGCTTTATCAACTATACCGACCGGCTGCTGGCACCCTATTAAAACGGCCGGAAATAACAGTGTAGCCAAAGCTAGTAAAAATGCCTTCGTCATTTTATCCCTTTTCGATTTCTGTTTATACAATTATAAACGAAAGTAATGCAATCCCGTTAGCAGTAACAGTTCATTAATGGCGCTAGAGTAAGTCAATGATTTCTGAACGAATAGATGAGCAAACGGATTGTGTCAATAACTATTTCGCTATCTAGCGTATAATTAATGATATACGCATGGATTTATTCCATCAGGGCGTTGACATCAAGGACAGCAATATACTATCGTTAATACTAACTCGTAATTTAAAAGGAGGAAGATAAATGCAAGCCTACTGTATGAAGTGCCGTGCAAAGAAGGAAATGAAAGATCCCAAGAGCATAACCATGAAGAATGGAAAGCCTGCGACTCAAGGCACATGCCCTACATGCGGCACAAAGATGTTCAGAATAGGTAAGGCATAGCCCTGTTAATAGTATAATATTGGATTCCAAATAGGCTGAACAGGTTCACGGAAGGGATGTTCAGCCTATTTGTCGTATACCACACAATCCATCGGAATGTTGAGTTGACATTGACTGACATTAACCAGTGATTTCTCATAATCAACGAAGCTAACTGGCAAGAGGGGGACCCTCCCCTTCTTTATCAGCGATAGCCAGAACCAATGATAGAAAAAGCATTTATTGACGATTCTTCTATCTTATTCTCCACAACAACCATCCACAATACCACTACCGTATTCAATTTCGTATTCAATCCTGTCCCCAGCAAACATATGTCGTGGAGCCGTTGAAGCTAATCCCCCGTTAACTTATTATAGCTAATCCATTGATTTCCACCATAAGCTCGTGGTATCTGGAGTCACGGGCGGTTGTGGAAGGCCTATGGAACAACATCGTATCTGAATTAAGGAACGGTCGTGGCCATGGAAGTATTGCCGTTTGGGGTCTTCTCTATTGTTCGATCAGATATTACAAACGAAGTCTAAATTTCTCCGGAACTCTTCCATCTACCTGGTATGCTTAGTGATTCGGTCAGAATAAATTTAATGCTCCTGAATCCACTTCAGCAAGTCTTCCTTTAGAAACATCCTTTTATTTCCAATCTTATGGGATGGTAATCCTTCTTTCATCAACTTATAAATGGTTTGATGACTCACTCTGAGGAATTCTTGAGCCTCTGCGAAGGTAAACAACACACGTTCGACTTCTTTATCAGGTTTCTTCCTGGGCATCACGCTCTCCTATCCTATTTCAGACATAATAGTAAGAATTTAAAAGCTTATAGGCACGTACGGGCATATATAGATAAGTATTGACAAATATTGACACCAATGATATGATTATATCCGGATTATCTCGGATAATCCGGAAGGAGGTAAAGATGAAAAGCTTAACAAAGAAACTCGGTAAAGGGGAAATCAACTGGAAGGGTGTGGTGATACCGCGCAGCAAGAAGGCCCTCTTCCCAGCAGCGGGAGTTGAGTTTGATTTGCTGGAAGGCAAAACCACTTACAGAGGAAGAATGGACAACCAATCTCGTCTCCGATTAGCCGAATGGTTCCGGCAGCATCGCAACTTAAAGCCAGGAGATGAAATCACTTTCTCCAGACAAAACGGGACAATGAGGATATCTCTTTCAAGATCATTCTCCCGACCGGAAAAAGAGACTTTCGCATGGGCACTGGAAGTTATTGAAGCCATCAGGGATGGCGAGGTTGATGGCATCATCCGAATAAATAAGGGAGGATTCAATGTCGAAATAGGCGAACATGTGAGAGAGACACAGGTTGTGTTAGGAACAAAGTAGAGTCGGTACGCCTATACCAAGTGAAATAATCAATTTCAGAGGAGGCGAAGTTTGACATTAATAATAGGTGCTAGATGTCAAGATGGAATCGTCTTGGCTGCTGACCGCATGCGAATGTCAAGGTATGAAAAAGGACCTGACACTAATAAGCTATTTAAACTGGATTGCGGTGTTTTATTAGCCGGAGCAGGTGATGATGCGGTGCTAAATGAAGCACGAATTTTTATCGAGCGCAGGGCTAAAGAATTACAGAGCGAAGCACCACAACGGGAACTATTCGACATCGTAGAGATTACTAAGAGCGTAGTCAATGGACTCGTTGACTGCTACAGGGATAAGGTTGAGGAATCATTCGGATATGTATTGGCCGGATTGGAAAACGTGAGCAATGGTATGGCAAGAGTTTATACGATTTTTGGCGCCGGATTTTCTGACGTTCCCTGGGCATGTATTGGCGCTGGAAGTTCTTATGCTCGTCCCCTTGTAGAATTGCTGTTGGCACAGGGGAACCTTTCGACTAAAGAAGCTGCCAAGACGATACCTACTCTTTTTACTCTTGTTTCTAACGTGCAGACCACAGTTGGTGGCGGTGTCGATATAGGTATTATTAAAGATGAGCAGAGTATTGAGAATATTATGCATAAAGATGAAGTCAGTTTGAGTCGGTTACGATCCGCTATTCTGGGCGCTATGGATGTATGAGCCAAGCTGTTTCCTAAATTATTGAAGAAATTTAATATCCTTGTGGAGGGCTAAAATGGGGATGAAGAAACTGGAAGTAGAGATATCCGATACTCTACACGACAGACTCTACAGGGTCGCAGCGGATCCGGCCATACTGTGGCGAAATAGGGGGGAAACAGCTTACAGAGCTGTTGACCGGGCTGTTGAGGCTGCTCTAAAGCGTTTTCTAGACGATCTTGAAAATAAGGCTAAAGTGCGTAAGAGCAAGACTTCCAATAACAAATGATGAAAAGGTTGAACGCCTTATAGAAGTCTTGCGTGTAACATTAATTATACGCATGCCATGTGGACACGATCTAACATTGTAGCGGATTGTGACATTTCTATCGATTACAAGAGTGACCCAACTTGTTAAATGATTCCTTTTGCGAGAACTGCAG
>Ga0180009_10003732_pt1 | contig 17160 bp, 7 predicted proteins | sample OS_PC_MetaG_FD_123537 | JGI IMG/M metagenome (GOLD analysis project Ga0180009, IMG submission 123537) | Groundwater microbial communities from the Aspo Hard Rock Laboratory (HRL) deep subsurface site, Sweden - OS_PC_MetaG | ecosystem: Environmental > Aquatic > Deep subsurface > Groundwater... | reverse complement strand
GGGCTCCCCTCGCGGGCCAGCCGCTCCACCGTCTCCCGCACCCTGCGCAGCTCCTCCTCCTGGTCGAGGTGGGGCAGCATACAGCCCAGGGCCATCGCCGCCGCGGGGGCCAGGTAGCGATCCTCCTCGGAGATCTCGGCCCTGGGGTCGACCAGCGGCTCGAGATCCTCCAGGGCCCGCCGGTCGCCCAGCATGCCCAGCGCAACCGTGGCGCGCTCCCGCTCCTGGTTCTCGCCCGCCTTGAACACCAGCATCAACGCCTGGAACGCCTCGGGCCGGCGGCGGAGCGCCATACCTGCCGCGGCAGGGAGCACGAGCTCGCGCCGTCCGCTACGCAGCGCTTCGGCCAGCGGGTCGACCGTGGCGGTCTCGACGTACTTGGCGCGGAAACCCTGGGCCTCGCACGCGGCGACCCGCACCGACTCCTCCCGGTCCCCCACCAGGCGCGCCAGAAGCTCCTCCGCGCCCCGGTCGTCCACCTGGCGCAGGACCTCCACCGCCTGGAGCCGCAGCTGGGCGTCCTGGGCGGTCGAGGCCTCGGTCAGATAGCGCAGCAGCAGCTTCTCGTCGTACCGCTGGCGTCGTGTGCCGTCGGGGTAGACCCTCGGCCCGGCGGTCCTGTCGGCGGCGATGGCGACCAGCGCCGAGAGCGCCGGCTTGCGCATGTCGGCATCCTCGTCACAGAGCATCGCCAGCAGCGTGCCCTCCACGGCTGGATCGCCGATCCGCGCCAGGGCGTCGACCAGGACCGGCCGCGGGGCGGTCTTGTCCGGGTCATCCTCGAGGCGCCGGGCAACGCCCTCGGCCGCGGCGCCCGCGGCCTCGCGGTTCGCGTGAGCCAGCGCCACGAGCGACTCCCGAGCCGCCATCATGACCGATCGCTCCTCGGAGCGGAGCAGGGCGGCCAGCACGTCCACCGTACGAGCGTCGCCCCGACGCGCCAGAGCGGAGGCAGCCTTGAGCCGCAGATCCTCGTGGTCGCTCTCCATCGCGCGGCCCAGCGCCTCGTCGACCCGCGGATCCCGGTCCTCGCGCCCCCGTGGGGCGCTGCGGGGTGAAGCAGCGGGATCCCGTGCGGCCCGCAGCTCGAGCAGCCGGTCCACCACGCTCGAGCGCACGTCCGGATACTTGCTGGCGAGCGCCAGCAGCCAGGGCTCGACGCTGCCCTCGTCGAACAGCCGCGGAAGCTGAGCCAGCGCAAAGGCGCGCACCTCGCCGTTGGGGGCCTCCAGCGCCGAGCGGGCCAGCTCGGCGGCCTCCGTGTCGGGCGGATCGGCCGTGGCCGCCGCGATCAGCTCCTGCACCACCGCTCGACCCACGTCGGCGGCTGACGACTGCAGCGCCAGCCCCAGGGGCTCCTTCGCCCCCTCGGGGTACAGGCTCCTCAGCGCGTTCACCGCCGCCTTGCGCACCAGGTGGTGCGGATCGCTGATCGCTCGCTGCAGCACGGGCATCACGGCGCCACGACCCACCTCCTCGGACTTCGCCAGCTCGGCCAGCCGCTCGAGGCTGTCGCGACGCACGCGGTGCGTCTCGTCGGCCTCGCCTGCCGGCGGAGCCTGCCGGATCAGGCCGGCGTAGCTGCCGAAGACGAGCCGCCGTATCTCCGACTGCGTCAGACCTCCCCCGACCGGCGGAACCGGCCGGGGCTGCGCGCCGCCGGCGAACTTGATCACGGTCAACACGCGCTCGGTTGCGGCCTCGGTGCCCGCGCCGCGGGAAGGCCCGCGACCGAACAGCCGCCGGACCCAGCCCTTCTTGCGCGGTTGCCGCGCCTCGTCCTCCCAGTTGGTGTGGGGCACGGCGGGTCGACCAGGTCTGGTCGGGCCGGACAGCCGTTTCACTTCGCGCCAGAAACCCAGCGGCTGGGCCGTGAGCGCCAGCACCTGGGCCGCCGCGTAGCGCTGAGCCGGATGGTCGCTGGCCAGCGCGCTCACCAGCACGTTGAGCAGGGCCTGCCGCTCAGCCTCCGGCGGCCAGTCCTTCATCTCGCTCGCCTTCTCCGGCCTGCGGGGCCCGACCAGCTCCTGTACCGCGGGCAGCAGATCCTCGCCCGCCATCCTGGCCTCCAGCACCCGAGCCGCGGCGAACCGGATCTCGGGATGAGCGGAGGAGAGCGCCGAGAGCAGCAGGTCGGGGGGGAAGCCGGCCCGCGCCAGCGCCACGTCCCGCGCCACGATCACGGCGAAGACCAGGTCCTGGACAGCGCGGTCGGGGTCCTCGAGGCCCTGAAGGATGCCCCGCACCCCGTCGGGGCCCAGCGCGACGAAGCTCAGGATCGAGCCGACGCGGATCGGTCGATGCTCGTGCTTGAGAGTCCCGGCCAGGACAGGGACGGAACGATCATCTCCCAGCCGGGCGAGCCCCTCGGCAGCCCAGCTGCGCAGCGCCAGGTCGGCGTGCGCCATGGCATCGACCAGCGGCTGCTCCTCGCCTGCCCGGCAGGCGGTCGCCAGCCCGCGCGCACCCATCTCGCGCACGTTGCCATCCTCGTCGTCGAGCAACGAGACGTAGAACGAAATCGTCAGCGGGTCGCCCACGTCGGCCAGCGCCCGGGCGGCGCGCATACGGATCTCGTCGCTCGGACGGTTGATGTGGGTCTTGGGGATGGTGAGCAGGTCCTTCATCGGCTCCACCGCCCGACGGTCGCGCCGCTTGCCGCACAGCTCCGCCCCCCGCACACGCAGCTCGTAGAAGATGCTGCCGAACGCCAGGGCGAACACTTCCTGGTCATCAGGCATCATGCGATCCGCCGCCTCGATCGCCGCGATATGCACCTCGGGGTGGTCATCCTTGACCAGCTCGCGCAGCTGCAGCCGCACATCCTCGGCCTTGGCCCACCTCGCGGCGGCGGCGCATCCGGCGACCCGGACCTCGGGCCGCCCAGAGGTCAGCGCGGCGACGTGCACCTGCTTGCGGCCTCGCTGCGCCTCGGCCCGCTTCCTGTGGCGCTCCGGCGGGTCGGTCAGGGCCTTGTGGGCCGCAAGGCCCACCTTGCTCGACGCGTCGGAGATCAGCTTGACCAGCAGCTCCGGCGCCCAGGCTGCCTCCTGCGACTCCAGCTCGCCCACCACGCGGACGCGGATGTCGGCGTGCCGCGAGGCCACCCCGCGCTCCAGCGGCACGCGCGGATCCTTGCTGTGCCAGGCCCAGAGGGTACGAAATGCCTCCGCGCGCACCTTCTCGGCCTCGTCGTCCAGCGCGTCCCCCAGCAGCGCGTCCGCCCTCGCCTTCAGCGCGGCGTTGTCCGCGGCCTTCCCCTCGCCGCCGAACTGCACGAGGATCTGCAGCGCGCGGACCCGGATATCCTCGTGGGCTCCGCGCAGCGCCAGGGCCGCGAGCTCCAGCTCTCCGGCCTCGCCGTCGGGCTCCGCCAGCTTCTGCAACGCCCCCATGGCCCAGCTGCGCACCGTGGCGTCCTCGTCGTCGAGCAACCACTGCAGCCGCGCCACGACACGATCGTCCCCCGGCATGGCCACCGCGGCCCCGGCCAACGCCTCGACGCTGAAGCGACGGACCTCGACGTCCTGCTCCCGGCTGAGCTGCAACAGCGCGCCGTTGGCGCGCGAGTCTCCCAGCAGGGCCAGACAGCGAGCGCCCCTGAGGGCCGAGTCGGCCTTGCGGCAGGCCATGGCGGCGAACAGCGGCGTCAGCTCCTCATCGCCTCCGGCCGACTCCACGGCCAGCGGGCCGTCCTTCTGAAGCTCCTCCAGCGCCTTGGCAGTGTGAGGATCCGCAGCGCCGATCCGTGCCGCCAGCGTCGCCCTGGCAGCCACCGCCACCAGGAAGGCGGTGCCGCGCACCGTCGACTCCTCGTCGTCGAGCGCCGCGTACAGCAGCTCCGCTCCCTCCGGCTCCAGCGCTCGGCCCGCCCGGCCCAGCCGGACCAGCGCCGCCTGGCGCACGTCGGCCGGTCCACGCTTGAGCGCGATGCGCACCGGGACCAGCGAGTCCGCGCCCTCGAGCTCGTAGAGCGCGTCCAGGGCCTGAGCTCGCACCTCCGCCGACGAGTCGCGCAGGGCATCGGCCACCAGCGACGGAACCAGCGGCGACACGCTGCGCAGGGCCGGCAGCTCCTTCACCGCACGCCTGCGGATGTCGGCGTGCTTTGAGGCCAGAGCCGCGCGGGCGGGGGAGAGCGGCGTCTCCTTCTCGATCTGCGTCAGAGCTGCGAGGGCGGCGCCCCTCACCTTCTCATCGCCGTCATCCAGCGCACGCCTCAACGCCGGACGGCTGCGGCGGCGCATGCTGCGACCGATCACATCCGCCGCGAGCCCCCGGACCTCGGGCTGCTTGTCGCCGCTCAGGACCTGATCCAGCAGCAGGCGGGCGTCATCCTCCGGGATCTGTGCCAGCGCCTTCACCGCTGCCTCGCGCACCTGGTGGTTCTTGGCCCCCACCTCCTGCTTGAGGCGGGCCAGCTCCGACTCGATCCGGACCACCTGCTCACCGGGCTCCGAGCGCTCGTTCAGCGTGACCAGCATCAGCTGGCGGCCCTTGTTGATCAGCGCCAGCGTGCCGCCGCGCTTCTCGGCCTTGACCCTGGGCGATGCCGGAAGCCAGGCCATGCCGTGCAGCGGCGCGCTGCCCAGCTCCAGGGTCCGCGGCTTGCGGCGGCTGTCCAGCTGCCAGGCCTTCAACACGCCGTCCTCGCCCGCAGAGAGCAGACGACGGGGCAGCTCCCGATCCGCCTCGTCCAGCAGCCGGGGACCGAAGACCAGCCCGCGCACCGGGCCGGTGTGGGCCGCATCGCCGGAGCGATCCTCCTCGTCCACGGCTCCCTCGAGAAAACAGAGCCGGATGGTGCCGTCGGCGCAGCCCCCGACGACCCGGCCATCGCCGGTGAAACAGAGCGCGCCGATGCCTCCCTCCCCGCATGGCATCTCCCGCGCGGCGCCTCCCACGAAGTCAGCCAGCGGCAGAGCGCGGATCACGCCGTCGTCGCCGGCTGCCGCCACCATCGCGGCGCCCGGGTCGATGGCCACGGCACGCAGGATGCGACCGGACAGCTTGCGGCTGCCCAGCGCGCTCAGGCCGGGCCTGCCACCCTGCACCTGCAGCTCGAACACCGAGAGCGTGCCGTCGGCAGACACGGCGGCGAGGATCTTGCCTGTCGGGTCGGTGGCCAGGGCCTGCACCGCTGAGCCGCCGACCTCCTGGCGAAAGGCCGGCTCCTGCTTGCCGGCCGAGGGGTCCCAACCCAGCAGGTCTCCGCTGGTGGTGCCCGCCACGAGCAGCTCGTCGGCCAGGAAGCAGAGCGCGTGCACCCCGGCATCGGCGGTGGCGGAGAGCACCGCGGAGCGCTTGGCAACCTCCAGAACATGAACAGAGGAGCTGCCCTCGGGTCCGGCCTCGCGCTCGCCCGCGATGGCAACCAGACGGCCGGACAGGGATCCGGCAACCGCGGCCAATCGCTCCAGGTGGGGTCCAAAGTTAGCAGCCATCGTCATCCTCGAATCTACAAAAAGGTCAGCAACAGAATTCCTGCTCCACCACCAGCCCGCCCCGCCGGGCTACGAGGGCAGAGCCACCTCGAGGGTCGGGTGGACGGTCCGGATGCGTACCAGCGCGGCCACACAGCCCTGCCACTCGCCCTTGGCCTGAGAGCTGGCGAACTCCTGCAGCACCGGCAGCGCCACGCGGGCGAAGCCCTCGTCCTCGACCGACATGTCCCGCACCACCTCCACCAGGCGGCGCTTGGCCACGCTCGCCGGCAGCGGACGGTCGGGGAGGGCATCGCCGGAGCCCAGCTCGCGGCGCTCCATCCTCCCCGGCGGCAGCCCGAACAACACGGTGCGCAGGAACAGCCTCAGCGCCTCGACGGAGTCAAAGCGCTCGCGCGCCCCGGGGACGCCCGGCGCCGGCCTGTTGGGCGACCAGCTCTGCGGATACTCACGTGGGCGGTGCTGCTCCCAGAGCAGGCGAACGGCGAACAGCCGGACCTCTCGGTCAGGGCTCTCCATCAACCAGGCCAGGCGCTCCGCTCCGCCCAATCTGCCGTAGTGCCGGCGCACCAGGGTCAGCGCGACCTCGCGCGTGGCCTTGACCGGGCTCTCTGCCAGGGCGAACACCCGCGACGACTTCAGCCACTCCTCGGGCGGAACCACCTGCGGGTCCGCGTCGGGTTGTCCCACACCGAGCAGGGCCTCGGCGGCCAGCCCCCTTGTTTCCCGGTGAGGGCTGTCAGCCAGCTCGTAGACCAGGGACGGCTCTGCCCAGCGCACCAGCTCCTGACGCCCGATGGTGACGGCCAGCCGCCGCACATCGGAGCGCGAGTCGGAGAACAGCGGCCGCAGCCGCTCGAGGCGGTAGGCCTCCGCCGTCAGCCGCGGCTTGATGCCGAGAGTCCGGCTCTCGGGCATCTTCGTGCCGAGCTCCGGGTGGTGCACCTTGAGGTACGTGGCGGCGAAGCTTCGCACCGACTCGGGCTCGCCGGGACCGGCAGCCAGGCGCCAGAGCCTGTCGACCCCGGCCGACAGCTCCGTGCTCCCCGCCTCCCGGGCGAACTCCTCGGGCGTGAAGTGCTCCAGCAGGTAGTGGTGGGCGAACCTGGTCAGGCTCTCGTCGGCCCGACGGGCCAGGGCGAGCAGCCAGCCCAGCCCGATGCGGCTCGGCGCCACGAGCTTGGGGTTGCCCAGCACCTCCAGCGCGACGCCGCGCAGGCTCGGCCGCATCACCAGCCCCTTGAGCCACTCGACGTCGAGGGCCGCGCCCTTGAACATGCCTGCGCGCACCCAGCCAGCCACGGTGCCGGAGAGCTGCGAATCGAGCAATGCCTGCTTGACCCAGTCCAGGCTGATCTCCTCGCCCGATCGCTCGCCCAGCTCCTTGAGCGCCAGCCTCCGCGCCGAGTGGCTGCTGCCGCGCGGATCCCCGAGCAGCACGCAGTAGAAACGGGCCGGCACCTTGAGCTTGGCGTCCTTGAAGAACTGGTCGACGAACTTGCTCTGGCTCTTGCTGCCGGTGACCAGGCGGATGAACAGCTCGGCGTCGAGGTCGGACGGCCTGTACCCCAGCTTGATCTTCTCCGTCGCCAGCTTCTCGGTCGCCGACACGGCCAGCAGCCGCACCAGGGCGGGAAGCCCGATCGCATCCGGCGCCTGCTGCTCCAGCCTGGCCGCCGCGAACTGCTGCACCTCCTTGGCGCCCTGCTCCACCAGGCTCACCAGCTCCTCGACCTCGATCCGGGGCGCATGAGCCCGGGCATACTCCACGGCGTACTTGCGGGCCGTGGCGCTGTCGCTGCGCAGCAGTGACAGCACCATCTCGTGCAGCCCCAGCCCCTGCAGCTTGGACTGGTGGAACTCCGGGCTGCCGGACAGGACCTGCACCACGAACTCGTGCACCGAGGAGAGCGGCTTCCTGCCGATGCGGGCCAGCCAGCGCGCATCGACCTGACGCAGGGTCTGGGGAAAATCCTGCTGCAGCCCGCGGATCGCGAAGTCGCAGACCGCGTCGTTCCCGGCGTCCTCCAGCAGCCGCAGCAGGGGCTCGGGCGAGAGCTTCCAGGCGTCGTTGAACGCGCGCTTCTTGACGTCTCTGGGCGGTCCGGACGAGCCCCCCTCCGAGGCGTACTTCAGGTCCTCGTGCATCCAGATCTGGCTGGCGACCCACGCGTCGTAGAAGGTGGCCCCCCGCGGGTAGTGTCGCAGCACCTGGGCCGCGAACTGGGGATAGACCTCGGGCACCGACTTTCCAAGCTGCCTGAGGTAGCGCCAGGCCCGGCGCCGCATGTAGACCAGGGTGCCGGCGGCGACCTCGCCCCGGTTCACGGATGTCTGACTCATGGCGTCCAGGCGCCAGGCCAGCACGCCGAACATCGGCGCATCGTGCCGCTCCTCCGCGAGCTTGTAGATCCGCTTGAAGCCCTGCCACATGCCCCAGCTCACCTTGGCCCGGGCAAAGATCTCCAGCAGGGCGGCCCGCGCGCCCTCGTCGCCCGCCTTGTAAAGCTGGACCAGTAGCTGCCCCAGCCGCAACCGAGGCGGCGGGTTGGGCGCTTGCAGGATCCCCTCCCAGGCCTCGCGGCGGATCGCCTTGCGCTCGCTGGCGGTCTTGTAGGCCATGCCCGAGGCCCCGACGGCCGAGGAGAACCGACTCATGGTCCAGGTCCCCTCGGGTAGCGGCGGCGGCTCGTGCTGACCCTCCTCCTCCGAGATCTCGGGAGGATCCTCGGGCTGGTTCTCTGGTGGATCGGGCTGATCCAGGTACGACACGACCATGTCGGCCAGCTGGGGATCTCGCCCCTGGGCGGCGCGCAGGATGTCGTTGTATGTCAGTTCGCGGTCCGTAGCCATGACGCCTCACATGGGATCCAGGGAGATGGGTCGCGAAAGCGACCCATCGTCTGGTCAAGTGCTCGAGATCTGGTCAAACGAGCGGATCACGTTATCAAAAGGGAGTATGAAGCTCAAGGACGACAAATGCCTGTTATCTCGGATGGATGTGCCTGCCGACATGCCGCTCGAGAGCGGCCAGTGCCTCCTCGAAATCGCGCCATGTCACGTGGGGGATCCCCTGCTCGCGGCAGCGGTCGATCAGGCCGTCGCGGGCCAGGACCAGGTCGGCCAGCCGGGCAGCGCACAGGTCCGATGCCCCGTTCCCGATCAGCGCCACGGCCAGCCCCGCAGACTGTGCCCGCCGTACATGCTCCCCCTTGCAGTTCAGGCAACGGGCGCATGGCTCGGCCTGTGGCGGTGGGAGGATCCGGTAGCGCCGGCCATCGAACTGTGCGCGGTTACACGACAGCTCCAGATGTCCCAGGCCGTGACGGCGCAGGATCGGCTCGATGTAGAGGTCCAGACCCTCGGAGACGATGCGGAGCGCCACGCCGGCCTCGCGGCACCAGCGAACCAGCAGATCGAAACCCGGACGAAGGGCTACTGCTTTCGCGCAGCGCACGAGCTGGTCGGGTGCGATGCGCAACAGGTCGAGCAGACGCTCGAAGTACTCCCTCGTGCCGATCTCCAGCCGCTCGTACGACTCGACCAGAGGAGCGTACAGAGCCGCCCCCTGCGGCCCGAGGGCGGCGTCGGCGATCACGAAATCGGCGTCGCGGTCGGTCACCGTCCCGTCGAAATCCACCAGCAGCAACCACTTCCGGGTCAACTGGCACCCTTGTCCGCAGACCCCTCGGCCTGCGCGCTGCGCCAGACCACCGCAAGATGCAGCAGCGCCACCACGTTGCAGGCCCCCAGGATCTCGAACGCCGCGCCGACGAAGCGGGCACCGAGCAAGAAGCCGGCGAGGTAGACCACGAAGCTCCAGATCAGCCTGCGCTCCACGGCCACTGCCACCGTCCCCCCCGTGACCGTCGCCGCCAGCATGATCAGCACGACGGCCCGGTTCACGTCGAGCCCGGCCAGCGCGGCGGCAGGCGGTATCGCCAGCAGCACGCACAGCAGCACCCGCACGGCGTTGACCATGCGACGGTTGACCGCCGTGGCCATCATCGCCGCCCGCGCGAGGTGGTTCACCAGCGCCAGCACCAGCACGAGTGCGCCGACGTGCACCAGCAGCGTCCCCAGGCCGATGCGCCACCAGCCGAACCGCTGGCCCAGACCAGTCACCAAGGGCAGGGCACCGAACAGCGTGGCGACGAGCATGGCGATGATCGAGCGCGTGCGTGCACCCACCAACGGGTCCAGCTGCTGCTCCAGCCGGCGCAGGCGCTCCACCTGCTCCTGCTCCTGCGCGAGCCGGACATGCAGCTGTTGGAAAGCGTTGTTCAGCTCGCGCGGGCAGCGCTGCAGCTCGTCGATCAGCGCCCCCGCGGCCTGCGCATCGCCGCGGGCGATCTCGTGGCCCGCCATCAGCTGCAGCGCCTGGTCCAGACCCTCGCCGGCCGCCTCGTTGCCGGACCAGGTGGAGAGCGCGTGCCCGAAGCCGAAGCGACACTCGCTGAACAGCCTGTGGATCTCGCTGTAGCGCTGTGGTGCGTCCTCACCGGCCAGGATCCCGGTCCTCGCGCCCCTGCGGGGCGCTGCGGGCTGAAGCAGCGGGATCTGTCGCAGTGCTTCCAGCCGCTCGAGGGCGGTGCCGCACAGCAGTGTGGAGCTGCGGTGTCGACGGAATCGAACGATGGCGTCGCGCAGCTCCTCGACGCTCGCGTGACGCTGCTCGGGCTCGACGTGGCAGGCGCGGTTGCAGGTCGCGGCCAGCTCCCGCGGCACCGACGGCGGGTAGTCCATCGGCGGCGAAACGTAGGCCTGCAGCAGGGCGCTCAGGACCGAGCTGCCGTCGTGGCGCGTCGAGCCAGTGAGGCATTCGTGCAGCACCGCCCCCAGCAGGTAGACATCGGTGCGCTCGTTGATGCGCGCCGCGTCGACCACAGCCATCTCGGGCGCCATGTACTGCGGCGTCCCGGCCACCGTGCGGACGTCGCGGGCCAGCGGCAGCACAGAGCCCGCCGCATCCCGCAGCGACACCGCCACGCCCCAGTCGACGACGTAGACCTCGCCGAACTCCCCGATCATCACGTTGTCGGGCTTGAGGTCGCGATGCACGATCCCCTTGCTGTGCGCGAAGGAGACCGCGTTGCAGACCTGGATCAGCACGTCGAGGTGGAGCTCGAGCCGCTCGCCCTGGTGCCGCGCCCACGCCGGATGCTGCTGGTCGCGCAGCATCTGGCCCCAGGTCACGCCCTGGATCCGCTTCATCACCAGCATCGGCACGCCGTTGGCATCGCACCCCAGGGCGTGCACCGGCACGATGTTGGGGTGCTCCAGGGCGCCCATCACGCGGGCCTCGCGCAGCAGGGCGCGGACCGCCTGCTCCCGGTGCTGCTCGTCGCGGACGAGCTTGACCGCCACCTCGCGGTCCAGCGCCAGCTGCGAGGCCAGCTTGATCACTCCCATCCCCCCCTGCCCCAGGGTCTGCCCCAGCCTCAGCTCCGGCGCGCTGTCCACGCCCTCCAGGGCCAGCCGCGGCAGGACGAGCGGGAGCAGGCCCTCCTCCGCCAGGGGCGGCTGCGTGGTGGGCAGGATCGTGCCGTCGCTGTCAGGCTGGAGCTCGTTGGCGTCGATCCCGAGCGACTGCCAGATAGACTGGAGCTGCTCCATCGAGCGCTGGGGGACCGCCTGCATCGGATCAACGATAGGCTGGTGGGGACGGGCTGACAATCCCGCGCCGACCCTTGAAACCTCGGCGGCCGGTGCAGGGATTTCAAGGCAACTCGGTCGTGGCGGGATCAGGCATGTTCCCCCTCGGCACCTGCGCAGCTAAGCTGCACACGGCCCGCCGCCGCGGTCGATTGTGCTTGACTGCTCCTGGCGGGCACCTTCCGACGCGATCGCCGCTCGCCTCGAACCCGGCCCTGTCGCGCCCCACATCGGCGCGTGCAAGGCGTTCTCGTGCATTGCCGTGCGCGTGTCTCTCTGACGAAAAATGTCGTCCCAGCGCCGCGCAGAGAGACGGAAAAAGCACATGCTACGATTGAATCCTCGACGGAGAGGTGACAAATGCAGACCACCGAAGCGATCGCGACGCAGGCCATCTGGGACCGCCCCGGCCCCGACGGCGGTCCCAGCCTCGCCGAGCTAGACAGCGCCATCGCCGAGCTGTCGGCGCACATCGACGCGGCCATGCACCGCCAGCTCACTCTGATCGCCGAATTCGACCGCCGCGAGGGCTGGGCCACGGGCGGGTTCCAGTCCTGCGCGCACTGGCTCAACGTCCGCATCGGCCTCGGCCTGGTGGCGGCGCGCGAGCGCGTCCGTGTGGCCCGGGCGCTGGAGCAGCTGCCGCAGATCGGCGAGACGATGTCGCGAGGCCAGCTGAGCTACTCGAAAGTGCGCGCCGTGTCGCGAATCGCGACGCCCGAGAACGAGCAGGACCTTCTGGCCCTGGCCCGCTCGGCGCCGGCCTCGCACGTGGAGCGGGTGGTGCGCGAGTACCGTCGGGTCGGTCGGGCCGGGCTGGAACTCGCGCAGCGGCAGCGAGAGGGCCGGTACCTGCGCACAGTGACCGACGCCGACGGCATGCTAGTGATCGAGGGCCGGCTGCCGCCCGAGGTCGGGGCGCTGCTGGTGCAGGCACTCGAACGAGCCGAAGCAGAGGCTGGCGCTTCCGCGGAATCGTCCGGGATCCGGAGCGGCGACCCGGCCCTGCGTCGCGCCGACGCCCTGGGCCGGGTGGCCGAACAGGCGCTGTCCGCCCCTGGACCGATGCGGCGGGGTGAGCCCTACCAGGTGGTGGTCCACGTGGACGCCGACGTGCTGGCCGACCCCTCGGCTCAGGGACAGTGCTCTATCGAGCAGGGACCGGCGCTGAGCGGCGAGACCGCCAGGCGGCTGAGCTGCGATGCTGCGGTGGTGGAGATCGTCGAGGGAGGTGACGACCAGCCGCTGTCGGTCGGGCGCAAGAGCCGGCGCGTGTCCACGGCGCTGTGGCGGGCGCTGCGCGCACGCGACCGGCAGTGCGCCTTCCCGGGCTGCACGCGGCAGGGGCAACAAGTACACCACGTGCGGCACTGGGCCGCAGGCGGCGAAACATCCCCGCGAAATGTGACGCTGCTCTGCAACCGGTGCCACTTCCTGGTCCACGAGGGCGGCTTCTCGGTACGCGGTGAGGCGCCGGACAACCTTGTCTTTCTGGATCCGCACGGGCGCGAGCTGACTGACCGGTTTGTTCCGCGGGTGCTGCCCGCTGACCCGGTCGCCACCCTCGAGGCAGAGCACGCCCGTCGCGGGCTGGTGATCCACGACCGGACCGGCGGCATCGACTGGTGGGGCGAGCCGCTGGACCTGGAGGCGACGCTCAGCGGTCTGCTGGCACGCTCGGAGCGCGGCCGGGTGGTCCAGCCAGCTGATCTATGAGCCCGCCAGCTTCCATGACGAGCGCATGCTCACCGCGATCAAGAAGGAGTGCACTGCGGGGGTCGACATCCTTCAACAGCGCCTGTGCAGCAGTCGGACGGCGTCCAACGAGTTGGTGATCCGGTTCCGAGGTCTCGCTGACATGCCAAGTGACAGGCGCGCATCGCTAGCGACGAGGTCGTGCAAGCCAAGCTCGCCACCGTTTCCCGGGCGAGACAAGCTCTCGAGGGCCGTCGACCGCGAGTTCAAGAAGCTCCGGACCTGCAACGGCTGCTACTGCGACCTCCGGTCGCCGACCGGCGACGATCACCCACCCGGTCTTGGTCTCCTCCTTGCGTTGCTGTTCGTGTACCGTCGAAGCCGCGAAGCACCGTGACCAACGACAGCCGACCCGAGCCGGGCACGGCCGTGGCCGCCACGAGTCGTAGGACCGCCGGCGATCTCTCTCAAGTCCGGCCGCGGCGCCCGGCGCCCGGCATCTTGCGCTCGACCCAGGACAGGACCTCGATCATCTGCTCCAGCACCACGCCTGCCTCGGGCCACAGGCAGCGACGCTGTACCAGCTCCTTGGCCAGCAGCGTGGAGATGTAGCGCAGCTTGCGCTGACCGTCGTTCACCGTGGCCAGGTAGTCGGGGTGGCCGCAGTTGTACTCCCAGCGACCGTCGACGACACGGGAGCGCCACGGCTCGCCCGGGGCGTGGATCGGGTGCGGCTCGGGGATGCCGAGCTGGTTGCGAGTGCCAGCCTCCAGGGGCTCGACGATCTCGAAGCCCGCGCTGGCCCGGGCCTGCCGCTGTCCCTCGACGGCGAGCAGCTGCACGACGAGCGACCCGACGCTGCCGCCCGCGAGCAGACGGACGCCCAGACCGCCGTCGATCACGTCGAGGCCGGCCCTGGGCGCCTGGACGGTGCTGCCGTCGTCCCGGCTGATCAGGCTGGCCAGAGCCCAGCCCTGCTCGACGCGCCAGTGGAAGCGTACCCCCTCCGCGATGCGGCGGCCCCCCTCGTCGCGGGCCACACCGCGCAGCTGGCGAGCCCGGCCGCACACGATCACGCCGCCGTCCGGATGGATCTCGACGCTGGCCAGGGGGCCGACGGGAAATAGCTCCACCTGCGCCGGTTCGGGGCCCAGAGGCTCCGGCTCCTGCGCCGCCGCGTCGACCGGCGCGCCCTCGCCCATGGCGTCGGCATCGCCCCCACTACTCTCGCGGACCTCCCGCGCGACCTCGAACAGGTCGTAGTGCGGCAGGCGCCGGCCGAAGTCGCGAAACAGCCGGCGAAGCTGGCGCAGCAGCTCCCCGTCGCTCTCGCGCCGGCGCTCCTCCTCAAACCTGCCGAGCGCCGCCTCGATCTCGGGCTCCAGGCCTCGCAGCGCCCGGATCAGGGCGTCCGCCGCCGCGTTGGGCACGAAACCGCGGCGAGCCCCTGGCGCCACGTCCAGCTCCGGGAAGTCGACCAGCCCGACGAGCCGGCCGCCGGTCCACGGCGCGCGATCCAGTCCGGGCACGAGCGCCAGGTCGTCGAGCACCAGGGTGCCGCTCGCGGCGAGCGCCACCCGCGCCGGCTCGTCCAGCTCGGGCGCGACGTAGTACAGCTCGAGCCGCGCGCGACCGTGCCCCTCAACCGGCAGCAGACCGAGGTCGGCGAGCGGAACGCCGCGGAACCGCCGGGGCGTGACCAGGAACTCCCGCCGCGCCCGACCCCGGGCGAGCTGGTCCACGACGCGGAGCTCCACCTCCCGCTGCAGCAACTGGCCCCGCAGCTCCTCGGCGAGGTAGTCGTTGAGCCGCCGCCCGGTGAGCTGGCGGGCCGCGGCCTCGTGCAGCTCCGCCACCACCACCTCGGTCCAGACATCGCCCAGGTCGAGCTCCTTGCGATCGCGGAAGATCTCGAAGCGGGGCGAGTCCTCCTCCAGGCGCAGCACGTGCGCCGGCTCCTGCCCCACCTTGGTCCGCATCTGCATCAGCCTGCCCACCGACCAGAAGCCGAGCAGCCCGATGCCGTACTTGCCCTGCAGCAGCAGACGGTAGCGCTCCTCGACCGAGAGCTCTCGCTTACGGGAGTGGCCGATGTTGGTGGCGATGTAGCTCAGCGCCTCCTTGCGCCCCGTCTCTGGCAGCACGCCGTCGCCGTCGTCGCGCACGCTGAGACACTTGACGCCGCGTTGCTGGTACCGCACCACCACCACGTGCTGAGCGCCGGCGTCGAGGGAGTTTTGCACCAGCTCGGCCACCGCCTTGCGCGGATCGTGCTGCGAGCGGGCCAGCAGCCGAATCAGATCGAACGGATCCGCGGCCCTGAGCTGTCCGGCCTTCTCCGGGGCGACCTTCGCGCGCCTCTTCTGGCCTCGCGACATGCCCGATCTCTCTCAGGCCGCCACGAGGGCCGCAAGGCCATCGCGGAAAACCCGAAAGCTATGGGACCGATTCCGGCGTGGATCCATCTGCTCGGCCACCCGTCTTGCAGTGGCAACCTTGCGCAGTCCCTCCGGGTACCCGCACCTGCGCAGCTCGCAGTCGAGCGCTTCCCAGGTCCCGCCTTTGATTGCGTCGGGATCGCGGTATCGTTCTTTCTGGCCGAGGCTGGCGGGCAACCGCGGGTAGACACTTCTCAAAGCCGCGATGTCACCAAAGAACCATGCCTCGAGCTCCTCGATCGCCACGCGGGCCAGCGTCCTCGTCTCCAGCCGGGCATCCGCAGCGGCCTGCTCTATCCGTGCCTTGAGCTCATGGCAGTCCTGCCTATCCTCATCGACGAGCACGACGAATCTCCAGCTTCGCGGGACCCACTTGCCATATGCTCTGAGCCGCGCCCCTACCTTCTCGAGCAGATCATCCTTGTTCCGAAAAGCGTGCACTTCGAATGAATGGGCTTGGCCGACGATCTTCGGGACAAGCCGATCGAGTACCTCTTTGGCTGACGGCTCTTCTACCAGTATTTCGAGATGCATCAGGGGTTCCCCCGACGAAAGTGCCCTTCGAACCAGAGATCTCCGAGGCTGCCTCCTTCGTCTACGAATTCCGAGATACCCTTGATTCGGTCAGCTCGGATCGCGTTCGCATAGCCATCGGCATCGCGGTGCATGACCCAGAGCTCCTGGGGGCATAGCGCATCGACGAAGTAGGGCGAATGCGACGAGACCAGAACCTGCGCGGACTCGACGCCTGGCCGAGGCGCCGTGTGAGCTCGGAATTCCTCGGCCAACACGTGGAGCAGCTTCGGGTGCAGCCCGTTTTCCGGTTCTTCGACGCACAGGAAGGGCGGTGGGTCAGGGTCCATCAGCATGACCAGGTACGCGAACATCTTCAGCGTGCCATCGGAGACGTACCTCGACAGAAACGGATCCCGAAATGGACCGTCCTTGAAACGGAGCACCAGCCGGCCGTCGATGGTCCGCTCCGCGGTCACGGTCGCAAGCCCTGGAATCCGTTCGGTCATGCGCGCGAGAACCGCGTCAAGGATCTCGGGGTGCTGCTCGTGGAGATACTGGACCACGTTGGCCAGGTTCTCCCCTGTTCGCGTCAGGTGTTCCTGGGCGCCTGCCCCCGGGACGCTCCGAGCCTGGTCTGGTACGAAGTAGGACAGGTACCAGCCGGAGATGAAGCGGCGCAAGCTCGCGATGCGAGGGTTCTCGGCGAGCTGACCCAGCGTGGCGATTCCGGGCTTGGTCGGGTCGTCGAGCTCGACAGGCCGCCGCTCGTCGTCGACCTCCGGTGCGTCGCCCGTCACCACCGTACCACGGCCCTCGGTCAGATCGAGGAAGTTGAACGGACGGCCGTAGGCGCCTCGTTTCCAGCGCAGGAACTCCCGCACCACCACTGGCTGTCCGGCCTTCTCGTCGATCGCCAGGTGGTACGTGATGAGCAGTGAGCTCGGCGCCTCGCGGTATTTGATCTCGATTGCGATGGGGCCGTCCTTTCCACGTGCCCGCAGCTCCCTGAGGCGGCCTCTGGGCTCCACGGCTTTTCGCACTCCCAGCACGATGCAGTCCGCCAGGAAGCCGAAGAGGTCGAACAACGTGGATTTTCCGCAGCCGTTGGGGCCCAGCACAACGTTCAAGGGCTGTAGACCCTTGAACGTAACGCTGCCGAGCACCCGGTAGTTCCTGACTGTCACGTCCTGGATGTAGGCCATCTTGTTGCTGCTCCTCCGTTGTCACCATGTGTCATGCCGTCATTCCCGGTGTCGACCCACGAGGGACAGAGCCAAACGACAACCGCCGCTCAGCTCCCCGGCAAGAACCCGATCAGGTGCCGCGGCACCCGGCGCCCCGAGAAGTAGCTCCAGCTCTCGCCCGACTGACGGAACCAGACCCGCCCGTCTCCCGGGCGGCGGTAGTTCCAG
>Ga0180009_10003731_pt1 | contig 17160 bp, 21 predicted proteins | sample OS_PC_MetaG_FD_123537 | JGI IMG/M metagenome (GOLD analysis project Ga0180009, IMG submission 123537) | Groundwater microbial communities from the Aspo Hard Rock Laboratory (HRL) deep subsurface site, Sweden - OS_PC_MetaG | ecosystem: Environmental > Aquatic > Deep subsurface > Groundwater... | reverse complement strand
TTGCCATGGTCTCGCCTGGCGCCAACCCGGCCGGCAATTTTTACTTTCTCTCCGGTCTGATTCAGCGTATTTTTAATTAAAATTCTTTCCAGCATAAGATTATTTAATCATTTATTTAACGGTAATTCAATAAAGAAAGAACTTCCTCTTCCTTTTCCGTCCGACTCCACCCATATTTTACCCCCGTGATCCTCCACTATTTTTTTAGCCACGTAAAGCCCGAGGCCGGAACCGTCCACGTGCAGACGAGATGCGCCGCTTTCTCGTGAAAACTTTTGAAAAATTTTAGACAGCATTTCTTTTGAAATGCCCTCGCCGGAATCCTGGATTTTAAGCAATAAATTTTTATGATTTTTATTATGATGCGCCAAAAAAACTTTTACAAAACCTTTTTCCGTATATTTAACCGCGTTATCAATAAGATTATAAACAACTTGCCGTATTTTATTTTGGTCCGCCTTGATATTAAAATTGCCTCCATCAGACTCAAAAGATAATTTCAGCCCGCGCGTTTTCTTGCTGTCCGCCGCGAATTCATCAACCACCCTCTTAACAGTTTCGCTCAAATCAAAATCAGCAAAATCGTATTTCATTTGACCCATTTCAATACGCCCAATATTTAGAAAGTCTTCCACTAATAAAACGAGTCCTTGCGTTGACTGGAACATTTTATAAACCACATCTTTTATTTTTTCGTTTAATTTTCCAAAATCGCCCTCCAGCATCATTGAGCTGTATCCTTTTATAATCGTTAAAGGCGCCCTCAATTGATGGGAAGCAATGGACAAAAATTCAGATTTTATTTTATCTAATTTTTTTAGCTCCTCGTTGGCGGCGGCCAGCTGGTTTTTTAATTTAATTTCCTTTAAAACACTCTTTATTAAAAGGAAACCAAAAAAGACAAACAATAAAAATAATGCTCCGCGCCAAAGGTATTCCAGCCTTGACTCCGAAAGAAAAACGTCAACCAAAAGCAAAATTGCGGTAAGAGATACTAAAATCTCGGTCAGTATTATTTTGATTCCAAAAAGCTCTTTTTTCAAAATGGCGTAGCCGATAAAACCCACCATGGCCAAACTGGAAATAGTCCCTGCCCAGAAATAAAAATACTTAAACCAAGGAAGAATAATGTCAAAAGTTATCGCGCTAACAGCAGTGAGCCCGGTTCCCAAAATAAAATAATTCAATTGTTCTCGGATTAACCCCCTGCGCTTCAAATAAATTTTGATTAAATTCCAAAAAGCCAGAGTAAAATAGAAAACAATAAACAGGCCGTAAATCGGATAACTAATTGCTCCGAAAAACACATCTTTGCCATGCGCGGCAATATTTATTTGTTTAACAAAAGCGCCGGGCCAATAAATCATCGTAATTAAGGCGATTAGGGGGGCTAAAATTATAACCTGTTTCCAGCGGCCAATTCTTATTTTCCCTTCGGGGAAAATATAAGTAAAAAATAAAAATCCGGCCGCGACTATCGCGCCAATCACATATTGAGTCTTGCACCAAAACATTATGGTTGAACCGGAAACAAGGCGAAACATTAGCGCAGAAAAGACCCAGGCGCTAACAACCAGCACGTCTAGGCCGAAAGAAATATTTATTAGCTCCTTCCCTTTCTCTCTTTGGCCGAAAATAATAACGCCTAGCACAAGCTCTAAAAAAGAAGCTGCCCCAAGAAAAAAATTAATTAACATATTTTTTTCGTAAAAAACTCTCTTGGGTTGCGAAGATAATAAGAAGTATCAAACTGGGCGGGGCTCAAACAAATTTTGTTGCAAATTTTTAAACTTTTCTCTCTTTCTTTTTGAATTAAACTAAAGTCTTTTTCATCAAGATCCAAAAATTTAATATCCATGGGCTTCAAAAAGGCGGAACAGATAAGAAGTTTCCCGTCATTGTTAATTTCCAGGGTAAACTTCCCGGCATAACAAGGCCAGCTGCATTTCTTGTTGACAAAATCTTTCATCAGGTGGAAATATTCTTCGGGGGCGCCCAGCGGGTATCCCCGCCTTTTTTTCTCAATCAAAAATCTTGCGAGATTATTGACTTGTTCTAAATCATTTTTGTTGTTTTTGTCAAAAAATAAATTTTCATCTGGCCTCTCAGCAACATATTTCATTTCTTCTGCCAAATTTGGCTTGGAGATTATTCTGATGGCCATTAAAATATCTTTTTCTCTGCAAAGCTCTAGCAATTGAGGGATCCGAGAAATGTTTTTTCTTGTTACGGCTGTATTAATAATTAATTTGAGCTTATTTCTGTTCTTTAAAAGATTGTCGATTGTTTCTTTTTTCCAAGATTTCTGTCCGGCTAATTCTGCGGGGTCATCTACGGCAAGATTAACAAAATTCAATCCCGCTTGAACCAATTCTTCAATATATTGCGGGGTCAACAACGAGCCGTTGGTCGGCAAATACGAAAGCATTTTCTTCTGCCTGATATATTTAATGATGTCTAATAAATCTTTTCTTAGTGTGGGCTCGCCTCCCATAAAAGCAACCATGCGGCAGCCCATTTTTTTTAATTTATCAATAACTAATTTCATTTCTTCAAAAGTCATTTCAGGGGCATTATTATCTCTGACGTAGCAATAGGAACAATTAAAATTACATCGTCTGGTCACCCAAACATAAGCCCAGACGGGCTTAATTTTATCAGACCTTAAAATTTCTTTAATTTTAATTTTGGCCACCGATGCCAATATATTTTGGGTTAATTTGTTCATTTTTGAATAGCGATTTTCGTCTAAATATAGTATAATCTAACAAAATAAACATGTCTAATGATAAAATATATAAACAAAAGATATTGGCGGTTTCCGACCTGCATTTGTGCGATGGCGGGCCGGAAGACAAATTTTGCGGCAATGAAAAAAATTTTGAAAAAGTTTTAAATCTGGCAGAAAAAAACAATTATCAAATTGTCGTACTGGGTGATTTGTTTGAATTGTGGCAATGCAATGATTTGGAGAAAATTATCCGCTTTTACTCGGGTTTACTCAAGCGCCTGTCTGAATTAAACGCTATATTTATTTTGGGAAACCACGACGCATTAATTGCCCAAAAACTATCTTCAGGCGGCACCTTTTTGAATATGGAGGTTGTTCCGGAAAAATTAATTATAAATAAAACTCTATTCATGCACGGACATCGGTTTGACTGGACAGTTTCATTGTTTAATCGCCTTGTTTTTTTTGCGAGAATTCAAATTGAAACACCCATTGAAAAATATTTTTCAAAAAGCGCCGCCAAACTGGTTAAAAAATTTAATGATTTTTGGATTAAAAAAATGAGCAAATTTTATCAAGAAGGCGGTTTTAGCAAAACAAAAGAACATTACAGAAAAAAAGCGATTAAATATGCTGAATCTCTGCCTGAAATTAACCGAATTGTAATTGGGCATCGCCACAAGCCCGACCATGTTTTAATGCGCGCAGGAAACAGAAAAATAGAATATTATAATATTGGCTCTTGGGTTAACAACCGCCAAGACTATCTAATTTTGGATATAAATACCCCGTGAGGGATTCGAACCCCCGACCGTCTCCTTAAAAGGGAGCTGCTCTACCAGCTGAGCTAACGGGGCAAGAAATAGAATTTCACTCTATTTTTTGTTTCTTTACTATAAAAAATAAAGCTACTAGAGGCAAGACCAACCACCAAAAAAACATTTTTTGAGAAACAAAAAGGAGCCCGACCACCGGCGAAAAGGTAAGTAATTCTTTCGCCGGCAAAAGCTGAAAAATCGCGCTTACCAAAAGCCCCACCTCCAAAAAACTTAAAACAAAAACATGCCACCACTTGTCTGTTTTGCTCGACGTCCTAAAAATTGTCCGATTAAAAAGTATTGCCAATAAAATTATTAACAACAGAAAGCAGGCTGATCTGAAAAAAAACACAAACAAAATTTTTTTCCCTTGCGTAAAAAAATCCAGATAAGAAAAATTTTCAAAAAGCAAAATTGAAATATAGATAGAAAATAAAACGGCCATCATTTTTCTTTTGCCGGACGAAAGTCCGTAAAAAAACGCGAAGGCAACAAAGAAAAAAACAACCAAAAGATCCCATGTCGGATGAGAAAGAATACCTGAAACAGTTTCCAAATTAGCCAAATTAAACATGTTCTAATTATATTCCCTCCTTTTTTAATTCTTCAACAAGTTTTTTGCTTTTTCGTGAAAGATTTTTTGGTATTTTAACGAAAACCTTTATCATTAAATCGCCCCTGCTGCCGTCTCTGACGGGAATACCTTTATTTCTGATCCTTAAAATTTCTCCCGAATTAATGCCTGCGGGAATTTTAATCTTTATTTCTCCGTCAAGTGTTTTTATCTTTCTTTCGCCGCCCAAAAGCGCTTCCGACAGAGGTATATTTAATGAACTGGTAAGGTGGTTTCCTTCTCTCAAAAATACAGGGTCCGGCTTAATGTGTATTTTAACATACAAATCGCCGGCCACGCCATTGGTTTTTGCTTCTCCCGTGCCGAATAATTTAACCACTTCGCCGTCATATATCCCCGCGGGAATATTTATGGATATTTCTTCGGATTTTTTTACAATGCCGACGCCCTTGCATTTCCGGCAAAGTTCCGAAGGAACCTTGCCGGAACCGCCGCATTTCTCGCACGACCTAAGCGCGGTAAAAGTTCCCAAAAAAGAACGTTTTGTTTCGTGAATTTTCCCGGAGCCGTTGCAATGCTGGCAGGCATTAAAAACCGCGTCAGGCGCCGCCCCTTTTCCTCCGCAAGATTCGCAAACGCACCCTTTTGTCAAAAGCACCTTGCGCGTTTCTCCAAATACGGATTCTTTGAAAGAAATTTCCAAATCAATAGAGATATCTCTTCCCCGGCGGCCGGAATAAGCCCTTTGGCCGGAAAAACCGAAAAAATCGCCGAAAATTTCAGACAAATCTGGAAAATCGGATGAAATATTAGAAAAATCAAAACCATCAAAGCCGACCCCCGACTGTCCGCCCGCTCCACTGAAAACATGACCGTATCGGTCGTATTCGGAACGTCTTTTGTCGTTGCCCAAAACATAATAAGCCTCGTTGATTTCTTTAAATTTCTTCTCGTTGCCGTCTTTTTTGTCAGGATGATATTTGTGGGCGAGTTTTCTGTAAGCTTTTTTAATTTCTTCCAGCGAGGACCTTTTTTCCACTCCCAAAATTTGATAATAATCTTTATTCATCTTTTACTTCTTTATATTCCGCGTCCTGAACATCGTCATCTTTTTTCTGCTTGTATAGTTCGGCGCCGATTTTTTGCATCTCTTGCGACAATTCCTGCGTTTTATTTTTTATCGCCGGCATATCGTCTCCGTCTTTTATTTTTTTAAGTTCATCAATTTTCTCCGTTATATTCTTCTTAACATCGTCGCTGATTTTATCCCCCGCGTCTTTCAGAGCTTTTTCGGCCGCGTAAACCAAACCGTCCGCGGAATTACGCGCTTCTATTTTCTCTCTTTTCTTTTTATCTTCCTCTGCGTGCGCCTCTGCCCCTTTCCTCATTTTTTCAACCTCTTCCTTTGACAAATCAGAAGAAGCTTCAATTCTTATGAATTGCTCTTTGTTTGTGGCTTTATCTTTGGCTTTTACGCTTAAAATGCCGTTGGCATCTATGTCAAAAGTTACTTCAATTTGCGGCAAGCCGCGAGGAGATGAAGGTATGCCGTCCAAAATAAATCTTCCCAAAGTCCTGTTGTCAGTTGCCATCTCCCGTTCTCCCTGCAAAACATGCACTTCCACCGACGCCTGATTATCCTGGGCGGTGGAAAAAACCTGCGACCGCGAAACAGGAACAGTGGTATTTCTTTCTATTATTTTTGTCATCACTCCGCCCAATGTTTCAATTCCAAGCGAAAGAGGTGTAACATCCAGCAAAAGAACGTCCTTCACGTCGCCCTGCAAAACACCCGCTTGTATAGCGGCTCCATCGGCGACAACTTCGTCCGGGTTAATTGATTTGTTCGGTTCTTTGCCGAATAAATCTTTTACCGCGTTTTGAATCGCCGGCATGCGTGTCTGGCCGCCGACTAAAATTATTTCGTCAACATCAGACAACTGAAAACCGGCCGCTTTAACGGCCCGTTTTGTTATCTCAATGGACCTATCCACATATTCCCCAACGAGATCCTCTAGTTTTGAACGGGAAAATTTCAGCAAAAGATGCTGAGGCCCGGATTCATTGGAAGTAACAAATGGAATATTTATTTCTGTTTCAAGCGTGCTTGATAATTCATGCTTGGCTTTTTCCGCCGCTTCTTTTAACCTTTGTAGGGCCAACTGGTCTTTTGAAACATCTATTCCGCTTTCCTTTTTGAATTCGGCGATAATCCAGCCGATTATTTTTTGGTCCAAATCATCTCCTCCAAGGTGAGTATCCCCGTCTGTTGATTTGACTTCAATTACGTCATCCCCCACCTCAAGCACCGAAACATCAAATGTTCCTCCTCCAAAATCATAAACCACAATTTGTTCGTTTTTTCTTTTATTAAACCCATAGGCTAAAGCCGCGGCCGTGGGCTCATTTAAAATTCTTTTTACTTTAAAACCCGCTATTTCACCGGCGTCTTTCGTGGCCTTTCTCTGGCTGTCGTTAAAATAAGCCGGCACGGTTATTATGGCTTCCTCTATTTTTTCCCCCAGCCTAGATTCGGCATCCTTTTTGAGTTTTTGCAAAACCATAGCTGAAATTTCCGCAGGCCTGTACCATTTTTCTCCCATTTTTATCTCAATGCTGTCGTTGGCCGCCCCCCTCATTTCATAAGACAGAAGATTTTTGTCTTTCTGCACTTCCTTGTCGGAAAATTTGCGTCCAACCAGCCTTTTGGCGGAAAAAATAGTATTCTTGGGATTGGTAACGGCTTGTCTTTTGGCCAACAACCCAACCACTCTTTCGCCAGCCTTTGAAACAGCAACAACAGAAGGGGTTGTTCTCCCGCCTTCATCATTCTCCAAAATTTTTGATTCTCCGCCCTCAATAATCGCCATGGCGGAGTTTGTTGTGCCCAAATCTATGCCTATTATTTTACTCATAATTTATTTTGCTTGCCCGCTTCTAACGGGATATTTTAACTTTTTTTATAATGTTTAGTAATTTGAAAAACCTCAGCTTTTCCTTGCGAAATATAAAATAAAGCCCGACATTGTTTATCTAATCTAAAAGAATAAATGCCGCGCCATTTAGGTTCAAGAAGCTCAACTTTTAAAGACGGGTGGCGAATATTTTCTTCAAAAAATCGTTTTGCTTTTGCCCATTTTTTAACAAGATTGCGGTCTTTGAGAAATTGTTTAAGATCGGCTCTTAGTTGTTGGATTCGCATGTTTTTTAGCATAAGAGGACTTGCGTAAGCCGGATTCTAAATCCATTAGGAATTCTTTCGTATAAAGATTAGTTTTCCTAAAATCTTCCGTCACCTCTTTAATTGGGTCCTTTATTGCCATTTCAAAAAACTTTGCGACAAATCTGCGGTAAGCATCGGCTTGCCGTTTCAATTGCTGATATTCGGTTTTAGGGAGAGTAATATTTACCATTGATTTAATTATATAATTCTTAACAAAAATGTCAAAATTTATTTTGCTTGCCCGCTTCTAACGGGATATTTTAACTTTTGTCGGCCTTAAAACTTTATTATGCAATAAATATCCTTTCTGCAATTCTTCCACGACGATTCCGCTCTCTTCTTTTGATTCAACTTCTTCCATGGCTTCATGAAACTCCGGATTAAATTTCTCGCCACTGGCTTTTATGGTTTCCAAACCATGTTTTTTCAAAATACCCTCCAGCTGTATTTTGATTACCTGTAAATTTTTTTCCTTATTATTTTCAAGCGCCAAATCAAAACTGTCCAATACAACCAAAATTTCTGAGACCAGGAGCTCGTTTGCAAATTTAGTAAATTCCGCGCGTCTTTTTTCTTCCTCCCGCCTAGCGTTTATAAAATCTGCCCTGGCTCTTTGCCAGCCGGCCAAATAGTCTTCCTTGTCCTTCTGGCACTTCTTTAATTTTTCTTTTATTTTTTTTACTTTCGCTTCTATGCTTTCATCCTCTTCTTCAATATTTATTTTTTCTTCTTTTTTGGTGCTCATAACTTTACCTTTTGCTCCACTGCGGAGCTTTTCTGGCTTTTTTCAGGCCGAATTTGCGGCGTTCCTTTACGCGGGCGTCTCTGGTCAAAAAGCCATCTCCTTTCAGTATTTTACGAAAATCTTCATTAAATTTCAAAAGCGCCCTGCTTATGCCCAGTCTCGCCGCCTCTGCTTGAGATCTTGTTCCGCCGCCGGATATTTTTAAGCTTGTGTAAAATTTTTTTTCAGTTTTTGTTTTCCGAAAAGGCTGATTGAGGATTTCCCGCAATTCAACCAGCGGAAAATAAAAACTTAATTCTTTTCCATTTGTAATCATTTCTCCTAATTTTTTACCATCCTGCGGCTTTTTAAAAAGACGAACGCGCGCAATCGCGCTTTTTCTTCTGCCAACCGCCTCAAAATAAACATCCGGCTTTGTTTTTGTCTTTGTCTTTTTTGTAACTTTAGGCATATTACAATTCAATAATTAAATTTTTTAACATTTTTTTTCGCAATCTGTTTTTAGGCAGCATTCCTTCAACCACTTTTCTAAAAAGCCTGGCCGGGTTCTTTTTAAATAAAACTTCAAATTTTACATCTTTCAGCCCGCCGGGATATCCCGAATACCTTTTGTAGGTTTTTTCTTTCATTTTGTTGCCGGTTAATTTTATTTCGGTGATATTTAATATCTTGAGCTTAACGTCGGAAACTACATTCGGTTTAAAATCGGGGGAGTTTTTGCCGCGCAGAATAAGCGCCGACTGCGACGCAACTCTTCCTAAAGATTTATTTTCCGCGTCTATTATATATTCCATATTATACAAACTCTATAACGGCCAAATCGCTTCCATCGCCGCGGCGAAAACCCGATTTAACAACCCTTGTATAACCGCCTTTTCTGTTCAAATATTTGGGACCAAGTTCTTCTGTCATTTTTTTAACCAGTGTTTTTTGGAAATATTTCGCCAAAAAACGCCTATTGGCCAAATTATCAATTTTTGCCCTGGTAACAAATTTTTCTATCTTCGACCTTATTTCTTTAGCCCTTGCTTCTGTTGTTTCAATCTTCTCGTGTTTTATAAGACTACTCATCAACGATTTCAAAAACGCTTTTCTTTCATCTCTTTTTCTGCCAAATTTTCTATTTTTTACCTGATGTTTCATTTTTTTATTTTAATATCAAGCCAAAATTACCCAAAGCGCGCCTTATTTCATTTAACGCTTTGTCCCCAAGTCCGCCGATTTTCAGTAAATCTTCTTCCTTTTTTCTTGTCAGCCCGCCAACGGTTCTAATCCCGGCCTTGGAAAGGGCGTTCATTGTCCGACCGGAAAGATTCAAGTCTTCAATGCGCGTCTTTAAAAATTCTTCAGGTTCTTCTTTTTTTGTTTCCGACTGCATCTCCGCGTCTTCTCTCATAGATTCTTCTTTCAAATGCACCCTTTGTTTTACTTTCCTGGATTCTTCCAGTTCTTTTTGTTTTAATTTTGTTTCTTCAATTATTTCTTCAACTTCTTTTTCCGACATTTCGACAATTGCGCTCAACTGCCTAATTAATATTTTTATTGAATCTTCCAGCGCTTCTCTTGGCGTAATACTGCCATCTGTTTCAATAAAAAAACGCAGTCGGTTAAAATCGGTTCTCTCGCCGACGCGCATATTTTCCACTTCATAATTTACTCTTCTAACCGGCGTAAATACCGCGTCAAGCATTAAAATTCCTGTTTCCACTTTTTCTTTTTTTAGAATTTCTCGCGGAATATACCCAAGCCCTTTTTCTACCGTTATCTCAATATCAATCTTTGATTTTTTGTCGGCTAAAGTCGCCACTTCCTGATCTTTGTTTAAAATTACCAGCTGCGACGGAATCTTAAAATCTCCAGCCGCTATTTTTTTCTGCCCCCTCATGGAAAGTGTTGCCTTTTGCGGTTCATCCCCCATCAATTTAAATCTCATTCGTTTTAAATTCAAAAGAATCGTTATTACATCCTCCTTAACTCCGGGCAAAGTTGAAAATTCATGGCTTACGCCCCCTATTTTAACCGTAGTAATGGCTGCCCCTGGCAAAGAAGAAAGAATAATTCTTCTCAAGGCATTGCCTAAAGTATAACCATAGCCGGCGTAAATACAGTCTATTTCATATGTGCCCTTGGCGCCATCTTCCAAAACCGCTCGAGGCTTCATGGGTAAAACGATTTCGTAATCCATATTATTTTAATTTATAAATTTTAATAATTTTATCGTGAATAAAAACCAATAATCGCGTTTAAATTCACTCCCGGTTCAATGTCTTTCTTGGTTAAATTCGTTGCAATTTCTCCTTCTTTTTTTGATTTGTCCAGTTTTAGCCAAATGGGCGGGCTGTATTTCTTAAGATAAATATCCGTCTCCGCGAAAACCTTTTTTGAAATACTGCCCGAACGAATTGAAATTTTATCCCCTTTCTTGGCCTGATAAGACGGGATGGTCACTTTTCTGTTGTTTACCAAAATATGGCCATGGCCGACAATTTGCCTTGCGCCGCTTCTAGACTTGGCCAAACCAAGCCGAAAAACGATATTATCCAACCGCATTTCCAAAGAACTGATTATTTGAAGGTCAATACTGGAACCGCCTTTGGCCAAAGCCTTTTTAACATAATTAGCAAACGGTTTTTCTCTAAGACCGTACAAAAATTTTAATTTCTGTTTTTCTTTCAGTTGCGCTCCGTAATCCGAAAGCATCTTCATCTTTTTGGCCCTCTTGCCCGGCGCGTACGGCTTACGAACCATGGGGCATTTTGGACTGGCACATTTCTCTTCCTTCAAGAAAAGTTTCTGTCCCACCCGCCTACAAGTTTTGCATTTAGTCGTACTCATATTTTTTATACTCTTCTTGTTTTACGCGGCCTTGGCCCATTGTGCGGCACGGGCGTGGTGTCTTTTATGGAATTAATCTCCAGCCCCTTGTTGCCTAAAGTTCTGATGGCCGACTCGCGGCCGCCGGCGACTCCTTTTACTTCCAAATTAATTTCTTTAACGCCTATCATTTTTGCTTTATCGGCAATTAATTCCGCAACTTTTGCCGCGGCAAAGGGTGTCGCTTTTTTCGCGCCCTTAAATCCCAGGCTGCCGGAAGAAGCCCACATTATCACATTTCCTTTTGAATCGGTAAAAGTTACCCGGGTGTTATTGTATGTCGCTTGAATATAAACATTCCCGGAAGCCAACTTCTTTTTTGGAATCTTGCTGAGAGCCCTTGCTTTCATTTCCTGATTCAAGCCGCTCCCTTTTGTTTTTATAATTCTCTTTTTTCCCATATTATTTATAGTGAGCCTGTCTGCCGACAGGCAGGCAGGGTCGAACTACTTCTTCTCCATTTTTCTTCTACCGCTGGTCATTGTTTTGCGGCCGCGATACGGTCTGTTGGTGCGCGAATTGGTTTTCGTTCTCTGCCCCCTAACCGGCAGCTGCCTTATGTGCCGCAGGCCGCGATAGGCCTTAATATCTTTAAGCCGTTTAATATCTCCCGTTACCACTCTTCTCAAGTCCGATTCAATTTTATATTTTTCAACCAATTCTCTTAATTTGTTTGATTCTGCCGGCGACAAATCTTTGACTCTTTTGTCCGGAGAAATAGAAGCGCCGTCAAGAATTTTAAGCGCGGTCGTCCTGCCTATTCCGTACAAATAAGTTAGGGCAACTTCAAGTCTTTTGTTTTCCGGTAAATTTATTCCTGATATGCGCATAAAATTATTTTTGTCTTTGTTTATGTTTTGGATTTTTTTTGCAAATAACAACGACTCGGCCCCTGCGCCTTGTCATCTTGCAATTTTTACAAATTTTTTTAACTGATACTCTTACCTTCATATCATGATCTTCTTGTAATTCGCCCCCTTGCGCCATCAAGACTGACCTCCATTTGAACCGTATCGCCCACGACAACTTTTATGCGGTACATCCTCATTTTTCCCGAAAGATGCGCAAGAACTTCTTCATTGGTTTCGCTTAATTTTACCCTAAAACTGGCGTTAGGCAACGCCTCTGTCACCATGCCGGCAACAACTTTAATATTTTCTTTCCCCATTTGTATATCTTAGTATAGTATTAAAAAATATGCCAATTTTAAATGGCTTATTGTCCTCTAAATACATAGAAATAATAACAAAATTTAGTAAGTTTAGTCAAGCACGCGCTCAATTTTGATTTTGGAAGTTTTGTCCGGGAAAAATCTCCACCAGGAAGGGCTGAAAACAACCGCCGCGTGGTCTATGGCCGGATAAGCTTTAAACACATCTTCCATGTTTTTTGGCGAAGCGGTCAGCGCTTCTTTTAGCTTTTCCTCGTCAATTAGCCAGGTAAATTTCGCCTCTCCTTTTAACTTAAACACCATTGTTTTTTTGTCCGTGTCCAAATTTATCAATTCAAAATTCAAATCTTTCAAATTAGCAACTTCTACTTTCCCCTTCAGGTCTTCGCCCAGATATTTTTTTACCAAAACTTCCGAAAGATTCTTTTCCGAAATTAAAACCGCGGAAAAACTGCCTGCTTCTTTTAACGTAAACTGCGGATTTTTCAAACCAAGTTCAGAATTATTCTGAGCTTGGTTTTCAGAAAAAATTATCTTGGCCGCACCGTCGTAAAGCAAGAATCCGGGCGGCAGCTGTTGTTTGGCCCTTTGAAAAAGCTGGCCACCAATTGAATCCTCCAAAGATTTTTTGAGATTTATCATATCATCATCGCTTATAACCGGAACCTCTCCTTCAAAACCGCCCAACATGGACGTAACGGAGCGGCCGTAAAATTTTTCATAGCGTGGTCCGCCTTCAAGGCCGGGTATCGTAAAATCAGACAAATCAATATTATATTCTTCTCCAGGCTGGTCGGCATAAATAGTCGCCTGAATTGAACTGGGCGCAACTTGGCCGTTTTCTATTTTTGCGCCCGGCACAATTATGGATTTTTTAATTCTGTAAATTTTGCCTTCGGGAGTTTCAAAGCGAGTGTTGGCAACCAATTTTTGGGAAGCGGAACTGAAAGCGTTATAAATTAGTATATCCCCGCTGGCCTTTGAAGCGATTGTTTTTACTCCGGTGGCTTTTATGCTTTTTTCTTCGGTGATTTGCAATTCCATTGTTTCAAACGGTAAATCAAAAGAAGCTCCTTCCCCAGACCTTAAAACAACATCTATGCTTTTTGTTTCCTGGTGCAGCGCCACCCGAATAATTGTCTTGGCAAAAAGATCGATTGCTTTTATTGAAAGAACCGCCAAAAAGAAAAAAAGAGCCAACCCAAAAACAAATTTACCCCTACCAAATCTGCCGCCTAATTTTTCTTTGACATTTTGGACTATCGGAGATTTTTTATTTTTAATAATTATATCTTGTATTTTTTGCCTTGCCATTTTTATATATTTATTTTAATTTTAACATCTCAAAAACTTATTTGCAAAAAGCGCGGAGGTCAGCAAAAAAATATCTTTGTTGGCCGAAAAACCTTTGGCAAAATCAAAATGGTGCTTCAGTGAATCGGGCAACAAAAGATGCGCATCAAAAGGTTTGTTAAAAATCGTGAATTTTTCAAAATTCTTATCTGAAACCTTGAGAATAATTTCTTTTAAAAATACCGTTGATGCCGAACCGCAAAAATAAAGATTTTGCGGCAAAAATTTATCTTTGGCGATTTCGACAAACATTTTCTCCAAATGCGCGCCCCAATCATTAACGGCGGCCGTTAATGCGAACTTTGTTTTTTCATAATAATTTTTATCCAACTCATTTCTTTGGTATTGCAAAAAGCGAAATCCGGCTTCATCAAAACCCAAATTAAAAACATCTGCCAATTTTCTGATAAAAAAGTTTTCCCCGATCGGAAAAGAATTTATTTCTTCAATAATGTTATCGCGAAAAACAAAAACATCGGTTATTTCCCCTTTTATATCTAAAAATATCGCCCCGTCTTTAATATCTATAATATTTTCCAAGGTTTTAAAAAGAACAAAGGGAAAACTATGCAAATAAATATTTTGGGGGTGAATCCGATTTAAAATTTCTTTTTCAATTTTTTCTTTCAGGGCAGCCGGCGCTAAACTCAAATAAGCATACAGCTCCAAGTTGTGTGTTTTTTTGCCTAGCGGATTTTCTACATTATATCCATTTAATACTGTTTTTATGGGCGCGTATTCAAAAAAACTGCTTTTGTCCCATTGTTTTTTAAACAATTTCATTTCATCTTGAATCAAGTCGCTGATTAAATTTTCCGTGACCTCAAAATTTTCATCTCTTTCTATTTTTATAACCCGAGCCTGAGAAATATACCAAGGCGAAGAAAAAACACACAGGGCCGAATTCGGAGTATGCGCGTATTCTTTCTTAAAATAATTTGCGACAAAAACAAAGGCTTTGTTGATAACCGGCCATGTTCTTAAAAAATTTTTCCCAGATGGAAAATTTACCGGTTGGCGCGTGCTAGCCACTACCTCCGGCAAATAATTTTCTCTTTTTTTAAACAAAAGCCCGCCAACAGAAGCGCTTCCTATGTCAAAAACGGCAACCAGAGAATCTTTTTGTTTTTCTTTATTAAAAAGAAGATCCATTATTTAAATTATATCACAACAGCCTTAATTCGTCGAACGCCGGCAGATGAGGCTTCTTCTTTTATAATTCTGAATTTTCCCAATTCACCTGTTCTGTCGGCGTGCGGGCCGCTGCAAATTTCCCGGCTAAAGCCGCCGACGGCGTAAACCTTAACTTTTTCCCCGTATTTGTGTTCAAAAACACCGAGGGCCCCCTTCTCCTTGGCCTCATCAGCAGTCATCTCCTCGCAGATCATCGGCAAATCTTTTTTAATTTCTTCGTTTACTATTTTTTCCACTTCCTGCTTTTCTTTATCGCTCAATTTCTCCGGGTGAGAAAAATCCAATCTTAATCTTTCCGCGGTAATGTTACTGCCCCTTTGAACAACGTGCCCGCCCAAAACCCGCCTTAAGGCCGCTAAGAGCAGATGCGTTGCCGTGTGCAACTTTTTGGTTTCTTCGGTTGTGTCGGCCAACCCGCTTTTAAACATTCCTGCCGAAGCGGTTCGCGAAAGTTCTTGGTGCTTTTTCATTTCTTCATTAAATTTTTCAACGTCAATCTTAATTCCTTTTTCTTTGGCAATTTCTAATGTCAACTCCAAAGGAAAACCGTAAGTGGAAAAAAGGACGAACGGATCTGCTCCTCTTTCAAATTCTTTCAATCCTTTTTGCAAAGTTTTATCAAATATTTCCTTTTCTTTCTTCAGTTCTTCAAAAATTTTATTTTTATTTTGCTCTAATTCCGGGTAAAAATTTTTATAATTTTCAATAACAACACTTGCGGTTTTTTCCATAAAATCACCAAAGCCTTTGGCCACCACTCGCCTTAACAAACGCCTCAAAATATATCCCCGGCCCGAATTTGAAGGAGTTATTCCGTCAGCCAACAAAAACACCGCCCCTCGCAAATGGTCAGCGGCAATCCGACTATTTTCTGCCACCTCCATGACCGACGCGAATAAATCAGTTTCAAAAATATTATTTTTCCCCTGCATCACCATAACCAATCGCTCCAACCCCATACCGGTATCAATGCCCGGTTTAGACAATTTAATGTAATCCCCTTCTTTGTTTCGATTATATTCGTTAAAAACAATATTCCAAATTTCAATACCATTAACGTAAATTTCCGTTGTCGGACCGCAAGGCCCCTCATCGCCGGTCGGCCCCCAAAAATTATCTTCCCGCCCCGCCTTTTTTATTTCTATGTCTGACGCAAGTTCTTTCCAAATTTTTTCCGACTCATTGTCTACCTCGGTTTTTTCATCACCTTCAAAAATCGTAACGTAATCTATTTTCAATCCCATTTCTTTTGTTATAAATTCGTAACCATATTCAATAGCTTCTTTTTTAAAATACTCGCCCTGAAAAGAAAAATTTCCCAACATTTCAAAAAAGGTCAAATGTGTTTCATCTCCAACTTCGTCTATATCCGAAGTCCGAAAACATTTTTGCACCGAAGCAGTCCGATTGCCGTAAGGCGAAACTTCGTCTAGATAATATGGCTTGAACTGCTGCATGCCAGCCGTAGTTAAAAGCACCGATGGGTCAGTTGGCACCAACAAAGACGAAGACACTACTGCATGTCCCCTTTCCTTAAAAAAATCCAGAAATTTTTGCCTGATTTCATTTGAAGTCATAAGAATATTTTAGCAGATTTAAACGATTATTCCACCCCCGAGGAGTTCATTTTTATTATACAAAACCAAAGACTGGCCCGAGGCCACCGCCCTCTGCGGCTTATTGAAGGATATCCGATATCCTTCAATCCTACATTTTTGTAACGGCTGACGGTATCTGATTCTGGCCAAATAAACTTTTTTGAAGTTTGGTTTTTTGCCGGAAATCCAATTAACGTTTTTAACCTCAACTTCTTTTTTATAAAAATTTTTTTCCTTACTTTCCGGCGCTACCATAAGAATATTTTTTTTGATATCTTTACTAACCACAAATAACGGGTCTTTGCCGCCGCCGAGCGCCACCCCATGCCGCTGACCGATGGTATAATATTGGACGCCTTTATGCTCACCGATTTTTTGACCATTCTCATCAATAATCTTACCCGGTCTTGGTTTAATATAATCCTTCAAAAAATCTTCCATTTTGAATTCTCCCACAAAACAAAGCCCCTGGCTGTCTTTTTTCTCTGCTACTGGCAATTTAAATTTTTTCGCCATCTCACGCACTTCTTCTTTCAAATAATCGCCGATCGGGAACAAACAATATTTCAACTGTTCCTGTGTTAGTGTCCAAAGAAAATATGATTGGTCTTTGTTTTTATCTTTGGCCTGCAACAATTTACCAAAACTGTTCGAAGTTGAACTTCGAACATAGTGGCCAGTGGCGATTTTGCCAGCCCCTATTTTTAATGCTTTCTTCAAAAATAAATCAAACTTAATATATTTATTGCACATTATATCCGGATTCGGCGTTCTTCCCTCTTTGTATTCTTTTATCATGTAATCAATAACGTGTTTTTTGTATTGGCGAGAAAAATCAAAAGTATAAAAAGGAATATCCAAAATCGCCGCCACGCGCAT